>ERZ795053.2192-NODE-2192-length-23993-cov-22.484627_pt1 | contig 23993 bp, 23 predicted proteins | sample MGYA00375137_ERZ795053 | MGnify/ENA primary metagenome ERZ795053 (study PRJEB30182, sample SAMN05720284) | activated sludge metagenome | isolation source: Anaerobic digester | place: Hong Kong | collected 2014-12-17 ...
AGAATGTGCCTCTGACCAGGGGTTTCACGAGAGTGGAGCTATGGGGACTCGAACCCCAGACCCCTTGCCTGCCAGGCAAGTGCTCTACCAGCTGAGCTATAGCCCCTCGGAAACACAACTGTACCTGACCGCCCAGACGACCGACAGCGGCATATCCCGCATGTCAGGTGACACGGGACCCGGTTTCACGGCACGATGAGACAACCGGTTGGAAGGGACCGATTCATGAAGATTTCGAGCATCTTGAACAACAAGGGCGATTTCGTCGCGACGGTCAGCCCTGACGCCTCAGTGACACAACTGCTGGCATTACTGGCCGAGCACCAGATCGGTGCCGCGGTCGTGTGTGATGAGTCCGAGGCGCTGGTCGGCATCGTGTCCGAGCGCGACATCGCCCGCGCCGCTCACGCGCACGGCTCAAGTGCGCTGGATCAGCCGGTGAGCCAGATCATGACCGCACTGGTGGTGACGTGCGACCGCGAGGCCAACTCGGCCGAGCTCATGGGGCTGATGACCGAGAAGCGGGTGCGTCACATCCCTGTGGTGGAGGACGACCAACTCGTGGGGATCGTCAGCATCGGCGACATCGTCAAAGCGCGCCTGGCCGAACTGGAGACCGAACGTGACGCGTTGCAGGCCTACATCACCAACTGAGGCCCGGCGCGGCCGGCCAACCAGAATCAGTCGTCGGCGGCCGGAGGTTCCGGCAGGGACCGCGCGTTGTACTCCAGCACCTGCCACGGGTGGTCTGGCGACTCGTTCTCCAAGAACACGCTCCACGCGGCGTTGCGCATCACGGCGAAGAACCGGATCTGTTCGAAGGGCCGGTTGAGCAGCGGCGACAGCACCGAGCGAGCGGCTCCCCCATGCGTCACCACGACCGCGGTGCGGCCCGGCTTCGTACGCTCCATCACGTCGTCGATGGCAGCCATGACGCGGGCCCCGACGTCGCCGCGACCCTCGCCGTCCCCGCCCGGCCGCACGGGCTCCCCGGCCAACCACGCGCGGTAGGTATCGGGGTCCTCGAGCAGCAGTTCCTCGCGGCGCCTGCCCTCCCATCGCCCACCATTGGTCTCGCGTAATCGCGGGTCGGTCTGCACCGTCAGGCTCGTCCGGTCGGCCAGGGCCTGGGCGGTGTCACGGGCCCGACTCAGGTCGCTGCTCACGATCAGTTGGGGGCGTAAGGCCATCAACAACCCCGCAGCAGCACGGGCCTGGCGCACGCCGACCTCGTCGAGCGCGACATCGGTCTGCCCCTGGAACCGGTGCTCCAGGTTCCAGGCGGTGCGCCCGTGGCGCCAGAGCACCAACCGCCGCGGTTCACTCATCGGGTACCTCGAGGCGCGGACAGTCCTTCCACAACCGCTCCAGGTCGTAGAACGCCCGCTCCTCGGCGTGCTGGACGTGCGCCACGAAGTCGCCGAAGTCCAAGAGCACCCAGCGACCGGTACCCTTGCCCTCCCGGCGGACGGGGACACCCGGCACCGCGCGCTCGATCGCATCCACAATCGCGTCCACCTGCCGTTCGTTGCGCCCGCTGCAGATCACGAAGGCGTCGGTCAGGGCCAGGTGCTCGCTGACATCCAGAGCGACCAGGTCCGTGGCCAGCTTGTCCAGCGCCGCACGCGCAGCGAGGTCCACGCGGTGCTTGGTGTCCGGCTCGATGGTCAACACTGACTCCTTCTCATTGCGACGGCCCGGCCATCTCGTTCACAACCCGACCGGAAGACCATCATCGGCCTCCACGTCTACCCGCGCTTGCGACAGGGGTAGTTTCTCGACGGTCGGCTCGATTCCCAGCGCCTGTTCCAGGCCGACCACCTCGGCGGCCGGCACCGACGGATCGACCGTTACCGAGGTGGCGGCAGTGATCGCACGACCACCCCAGGCCGACTGCCAGGATCGCGTCAGCAGTTGTGCACGGATCGTCGCTGCCGTCGGCGCACGCACCTGCACGGCCTGAATCCGGGCCACGGGATCGGGGGGTACCGGGAATCCACCGAACACGTCCCCCACCACGTCCCCGGTCGCCTGAGCATTCACCGCGTAAGCCCTGCGGACGCCCTGCGGAGGCCGCACCCGCACACTGTTGTCCTCCGCGAGAACCACCTGGGTCTGCGCGTAGTCGTCGACGATCCGCAGGTCTCGCGCGTCCTGAAGCAGAAGTGCTAGTTCCTCAGTGGGCATCGTGGCCTTCGAAAGGGCCCCCAGGGACACGATGAGAGTCCGTGCCCTCTCCGGATCCGATGGGAACCTGCGCAGGACCTGATCCCAGACCGCCTGGAACCTGGTGAGCCGCTGCTGCTCATCGCGCAGGGCCGCGTCGAGGACATAGTCAGCGGCCACTGCGCCATCGAGTGTCTGCACGCCTTGCGGCAGCACCGCCGCCTGCCTGCGGTCGGTCAAGTAGATGACCTGCTCCGGGACGTCGATGCGCACGCCCCCGACGGCGTCGACCAGTCCGGCGAAGGCCAGCCGATCCAGCACCCAGGCATCGTCCACCCGCACCTGCACCTGGTCCTGCACCGTCTGCATCACATAAGGAACGGTCTTGCGACCCATCTCGGCGCCACTGACCTCCTGCACACCGATCTGGTCCACCCACCAGTCTGCGGTCCACCAGAGCTGGTTGAGGCGCTCGTCGTCCAGGCCCATCAGCACCGAGCCTCTCGCGAGCAGTCCCGGATCGCGCACTTGCACAAGCAGCGTGCGGGTGGGGTCGGCAGGCGGTTCGGGCACCGGCGGTGTAACGGTGTTCTGCTGGGTCAAGAGGATGGCCAAGGTGGTCACGACCACGATGGCCAGAAGAACCACTGCTGCCACTGCGCGCGTATGCATCAGCGGTACAACTGGTGTTTGCCGATGTACTCCACCACTGCTGCTGGAACCAAGTAGTCGATGGGCTCGCCCCGCGCGACGCGCTCACGACAGATGGTCGAAGAGATGTCCACCCCGGGGATTTCGACCGTTGTGAGGGCCGATGGCGGCAGTGGCGCAGCGTCGAGTTCATGACCCGGGCGCGTCACCGCCACCATGTGCGCCAGTTCCAGCAGAACGTCAGGCTCGCGCCAGGTCGGCAGTCCTGCCAGCGTGTCCGCGCCGGTGATGAAGAAGAGGTCCGCCGGATCGTGCTGAGCATGCAGGTCGCGCAGGGTGTCCACAGTGAACGTCGGACCCGTCCGGTCGATGTCGACGCGGCTGACCCCGAACGTCGAACGATCGGTGGCAAGCAGAGTCATGATGTAGCGGTCCTCGGCGGCAGTGACCTGACGGTCCTGCTTCTGCCAGGGTTCGCCGGTGGGGACAAAAATCAGTTCATCGAGCGCGAGCCGGTGCCGGACCTCGCAGGCAGCCACCAGATGCCCCAGATGGATCGGGTCGAAGGTTCCTCCCAACACGCCGATCCGGCGGCGCGCCCGACCCATCGTCAGCGATCGATGTTCAGGCGAGTGACCAGGAACAGCAGGAGCAGGAGCACGATGAGAGTGACCGCGCCGTACCAGTACGGGGATACGTGCGCGACCTCGCCTTCTTCGGCGGTCTCGCTGGCCAGGGCACTGAGGAACACCACTGCGCTGTTGAACATGGACCGACTCTACCCACTCGGACTGCTCAGTCGCGGATGTGCCCGTCACCTTCCACGATGAATTTCGTCGACGTCAGCTCCGACAGGCCCATCGGTCCGCGCGCGTGCAGTTTTTGCGTGGAGATCCCGATCTCTGCACCGAACCCCAGCTGCTCACCGTCGGTGAAGCGGGTGGATGCGTTGACCATGACCGCGGCAGCGTCGATCGCCTCAGTGAAGCGCGCAGCAACGGCCACGGAATCGGTCACAATCGCCTCCGTATGACCACTGCTCCACTTCGTGATGTGGTCGATCGCATCCTGTTCGTCACGCACCACGCGCACGGCCAGGTCCAGGCTCAAATACTCTTCGGCCCAGTCCAAATCCGTGGCCCGTCGGAACGAGATACCCGTCGACTGCGCGTACTTCTCGCTGATCTCGTCGCCGTGAATGGTCACGCCGCGCTCCTTCAAGGCCGCGAACACCTCGGGCAACAGCCGCTCGGCTGCAGCTTCGTGGACCAACAACGCCTCGGCCGTGTTGCAGACACTGACGCGCTGGGTCTTGGAGTTGACGACGATGGCCACACTGCGATCGACCGACGCGTCCTCGTGCAGGTAGACGTGACAGTTGCCCACGCCGGTCTCGATCACCGGCACCAGGCTGTTCTCCACGACGTTGCGGATGAGCCCCGCGCCCCCGCGCGGGATGACGACGTCCACGATGCCGCGCGCACGGGTCAGGTGCATGACGCTGTCATGGGTCAAGCCGGGTACCGCGCAGATCGCATCGACCGGGACGTCGGTCGAGCCCAGCGCCTCCCGCATGGTGTCGATCAGCACCCGGTTGCTGTGTGCGGCGCTGGCCGAACCCCGAAGCAGCGCGGCGTTGCCGCTCTTGAGGCACAACACCGCCGCATCCACGGTGACATTGGGACGCGCCTCGTAGATCATCGCGACCACCCCCAGTGGGACCCGCACCTGTCGCACCCGCAGCCCGTTGGGCAGGGTGTAGCCGCGCACCACATCGCCGATCGGATCCGGTAGCACAGCCACGGCGCGAACCGAGGCGGCGATGGCCCGCAGCCGGTCCTGGTCGAGGGTGAGTCGGTCGATGATGGCCGGGTCGGTCACCGCACGGTGGGCGGCCTGAACGTCCTGCGCGTTGGCGGCAATGATTCGCTCGGCATTGGCTTCCAAAGCATCGGCGATAGCCAGCAGCGCGGTGTCCTTCTGCTCGCGGGTCAGTGTCCGCAGCGTCCGTTCGGCGATTTGGGCTCGTCTGCCGACTGCGTGTACCTGTTCGGCCGTTGCGTGGGTCATGAGCCCAGTGTCCCAAAGACGAGCGCGCAACGACAGGCGGAGGGGGCAGCGTTGACCCCGAGCTTCGCGCAGCCCTTACAGCAGCACGAGGTCGTCCCGGTGCACGATCTCGCGCTCGTACCCGGGCCCGAACTGCTCGATCAACTCCGAGGTCGTGCGTCCCACCAGCCGTTCGAACTCGTGGGCGTCGTAGGCGACCAGTCCCCTGGCCACCGGCACGCCCGCGCCGTCGACGATGTCCACCGGCTCTCCGGCTGAAAAATTACCCGACACCGACACCACTCCTGCGGCCAGCAAAGACGCCTGCCGGTCGCGCAAAGCCTTGACCGCACCCTCGTCGATGCTCACTGCACCGCGGGCCGTTGTCGCATGCGCCAGCCACATCTGGCGCGGTGAACGCCGCCTGCCCGAGGGCAGGAAGACCGTACCCGTCGGTTTCCCGAGCAGCGCCTCGGATACCTTGTCGACCCGGGTCAGGACCACCGGGATCCCCGCCTCGCTGGCCATCAATGCAGACTGAACCTTGGTGAGCATTCCGCCGCGTCCGATCCCCGAACCGCGCCCGCCCAAAGCGATGCCAGCGACGTCGGCGGCCGATCTGACGGTGTCGATGTGCCGGGCCCCGGTCTGGCGCGGCGGTCGGTCGTACAGCCCGTCTATGTCGGTGAGCAGGACCAGGCCGTCAGCCTGGACCACGTGGGCCACCAGCGCGGCCAGCCGGTCATTGTCGCCGAACTTGATCTCATCGGTGGCCACCGTGTCGTTCTCGTTGACGATGGGCAGTACTCCGAGGTCCAGCAGACGTCCCAGCGTGCGCTGGGCGTTGCGGTAGTGGGTACGGCGGATCAGATCCTCGGCGGTGAGCAACACCTGTCCGACGCGAATGTCGTGTTCGCCGAATTGCGCGGAGTAGTGCGCGACGAGGATCCCCTGCCCCACGCTCGCGGCGGCCTGCTGGGTGGCCAGATCGCGCGGAGGCTTGCGAAGCCCGAGCACCGGGGTCCCCGCGGCGATCGACCCGGACGACACCAGGATCAACTGGACACCGGCCCGCACATTGCGCGAGAGCGCCTTCACCAGCGCATCGAGGTGTTCTGCGTGCAGCCCGCCCTCGCTGTTGGTCAGCGACGAGGAACCGACTTTGACGACCAGGCGGGAGGCGTCGGCGATCTTCATGCGGGCGTCCATCACGACTGCCGGGTGCTCTCTTCGCCGGTGATCGGTTCAGCCGACTCAGGCTCCTGCGCCTGCCCGTCGGCAGGTTCGACCTGTGCCTCATGCTCCACAGACGGCACCCAGTCGAAGACGACCGCGTTGTCCTCCGGCCCGATGATCACGGTGGACCCTTCGACCGCACCCAGTTCGGCCAGACGTTTCTCCACCCCCAGTTTCGCCAACCGGTCCGCGAGGTATCGCACGGCTTCCTCGTTGCCGAAGTCCGTCTGACGGACCCAGCGCAGGGGTTTGGTGCCCAGGACCCGGAATGCGTCACCCTGTCTGCGCACCTCGAAGTCCACAGCATCGGTGGGCCGCGGCCTCAGGACGACGCGGGTCTGCTCAACCGGTCGTTGCGCGCGATCGGCAAGGACCAGGCGCAACATCGCATAGCTGAGTTCGCGCAGCCCTTCGTGGCTGACCGCGGAGATTTCGTGAACCTCGTAGCCCCGCTCCCGCAGCTGGTCGCTGACCATGGCTGCCATCTCGCGGCCGTCGGGGATGTCGATCTTGTTCAGCGCCACCAGCCGCGGCCGATCGGCCAACGCCGGGTCGAAGGCGAGCAGTTCCGCCTCGATCACCTCAAGATCGCCCACCGGGTCGCGCTCGGTCTCGAACGTCGCGGTATCCACCACGTGCACCAGCGCGCTGCAGCGTTGTACGTGCCGCAGAAACTCGTGCCCCAGGCCCTTGCCCTGACTGGCCCCGGGGATCAAGCCGGGCACGTCCGCGACGGTGAACGTAGTGCCCGCCAGTGAGACAACACCGAGGTGTGGGGTCAGGGTGGTGAACGGATAGTCCGCCACTTTCGGCTTCGCCGCCGACAGGGCCGACACGAGGCTGGACTTACCAGCGCTGGGGTATCCGATCAGGCCGATGTCCGCGACCGTTTTCAGCTCAAGAACCGCATCCACCTGCTCGCCTGGCTCACCTCGCAGGGCGAAACCGGGGGCCTTGCGCCGACGGGTGGCGAGGGCGGCGTTGCCGAGCCCGCCGTGACCTCCGGCGGCCAGGACGTAGGACTCCCCCGGATTGATCAGGTCGGCCAGGACCTCGCCGTCAGGGGTCTGCACGACGGTGCCGGGCGGGACGGGAACCACGAGGTCCTGCCCGCTCGAGCCGTTGCGGTTGCCACCCTGTCCGGGCTGGCCGCTGCCCGCATGCCGATGCGGGTGATAGTGCAGGTCCAGCAGGCTGTTCACATCGGGATCCACGAGCAGCACCACATCTGCTCCTCGACCGCCATTACCACCATCGGGACCACCCAGCGGTTTGAACTTCTCACGGTGCATCGAGGCACAACCGTGACCGCCATCGCCGCCGTGGGCGTGGATCAGGACGCGGTCAACGAAGGAGGTCACCGCGGGTAATTATCGATCAGAGGACGATGTTGACGACCCGGCGACCACGCTTGGTGCCGAAGTCCACCGTGCCCGCAGCCATCGCGAACAAGGTGTCATCCTTGCCGATGCCGACATTCGCACCGGGGTGGAAGTGGGTACCCCGCTGGCGCACGATGATCTCGCCGGCGTTGACCTGCTGACCGCCGAAACGCTTCACGCCGAGGCGCTGGGCGTTCGAGTCGCGACCGTTCCTGGTGCTCGCAGCACCCTTTTTGTGTGCCATGGTTCAGGCCCCTAACTCGATACCGGTGACCTTGACGATGGTCTGCTCCTGACGGTGCCCCTGGCGTCGCTTGTACCCGGTCTTGTTCTTGTACTTGAAAACGTCGATCTTGGGTCCCCGCAGGTGCTCGAGCACCTCGACCGTCACGGTCGCCGAGGACAGTGCGCCGGGGTCGGAGGTGACCGTCTCACCGTCGACAACAAGCAGAACCGGCGCGAGCTCCACCGAGGCACCAGGCTGTTCTGCCAGTCGGTTCAACAACAACTCATCGCCAACAGCCACCTTTTCCTGATGGCCGCTGGTCCGCACGATCGCGTACACGGCTTGCTCCTTAACGTTCATGGTTGCCCATTGGCTCGTGGCATGGGGCAATTGCGCGCGAAACGCGCTCTTGCCCAGAGTACGCGATGGGCCCCGCAATCGGCAACGGCCCCCCGCGCAGCGTCCCACTGCAGGGCGTTTCCGGGGAGTCCGGGGGCATCGGGGAGCCTATGACAACCGGCACGCCAGGAGCCACCTGATCCAGGACCGTCGACTGGCCACTCACCCCGAGGCCGCGAACGTTCACGCCGTCGCGTCCGCCGGCTCGTCGGCCGACTCCACCGCAACTTCATCAGGGATCTCGGCCGAGGCAGGCTCATCGGCGTCCGAGGCAACCGCCGGAGCCTCTTCCTGCTTGATCGGAGCGCCGGGGATGGGCCCAGGTGGGCGGCGTCGGCGCGACCCAACCGGCTCGTTCTGAACCTTCACGCCACGACCGTTGCAGTGCTCACAGGGCTCGCTGAACGTTTCGAGCAGCCCCTGACCCAGACGTTTGCGCGTCATCTGGACAAGTCCCAGCGAGGTGATCTCCGCGACCTGGTGTTTCGTGCGGTCCCGGCCCAGGCACTCCACCAGGCGGCGCACGACCAGATCGCGGTTGGACTCCAGGACCATGTCGATGAAGTCGACGACGATGATGCCGCCGATGTCCCGCAGTCGCAGTTGCCGAACGATCTCCTCGGCCGCCTCGAGATTGTTGCGGGTGACGGTCTCTTCCAGATTGCCGCCCGAACCCACGAATCGACCGGTGTTGACGTCCACCACGGTCATGGCTTCGGTCCGGTCGATCACCAGCGAGCCGCCGCTGGGCAGCAGCACCTTGCGGTCCAGTGCCTTGGTGATCTGCTCATCGATGCGGTACTCGGCGAAGACGTCGTCGTTCTTGGTCCAGCGTTTGATGCGATCGGACAACTCCGGCGCGACCCACCCCACATACTCCTCGAGAGTGTCCTGGACGCCGGTGCCCGACACGATCAACTCGGCGAAGTCCTCGTTGAAGATGTCACGCACGACACGGATCGCCAGATCGGGCTCGGAATAGAGCAGGCTCGGGGCCTTTGCAGACTCGGTCTTGGCGTTGATGCTCTCCCACGTCGCAGCCAGGCGGGCGACGTCGGACGCCAGTTGTTCCTCGCTGGCACCCTCAGCCGCAGTCCGCACGATCACACCGGCATCCTCGGGCAGGGCCGCGCGCAGGGCCTTCTTCAGCCGACTGCGCTCCTTGTCGGGCAGCTTGCGGCTGATACCGGTCATCCGGCCGTTCGGCACGTACACCAGGTAACGCCCTGGCAAAGAGATCTGACTGGTCAGGCGGGCGCCTTTGTGCCCCACCGGATCCTTCGTGACCTGCACGAGCACGCTATCGCCGGACTGCAGTGCCAGTTCGATGCGTTTGGGCTGACCCTCGAGGCCCGCACCCTCCCAGTTGACCTCGCCGGCGTACAACACAGCGTTGCGGCCACGACCGATGTCGATGAATGCCGCCTCCATGGACGGCAGCACGTTCTGCACCTTGCCCAGGTAGACGTTGCCGATCATGCTGGCGTTGCGGTCACGGGTCACGTAGTGCTCGACGAGGATCTTGTCCTCGAGGACTGCGATCTGAGTCCTGTCCTCGTAACCCCGCACGACCATGACCCGATCGACGCTCTCGCGGCGGGCCAGAAACTCAGCCTCGGAGACGATGGGCGAGCGTCGCCGACCAGCGTCGCGGCCCTCCCGGCGGCGCTGCCGCTTGGCTTCGAGCCGGGTCGAACCCTTGACCGAGGTCACCTCGTCCTTGGCCGACCCGCTGTCGTCGGAGTCCTCCGAGCCGCGGCGCCTGCGCCGCCGACGGCGCTTGCTGCTGGCGGACTCCGTCTGCTGGGCATCATCGTCCTCAGCACTCGTGTCCGCGGACGGCTGGTCATCGCCGCCGTCTGAGGACGCCGATGCCGGGCTTTCGGCCTTGCCCGAATCGCCTTTGCCACTGTCCGTCTGGGTGGCGCGCGGCTTCCTGTTGCGCTGGCGGGTTTTCGGCGGCGCTGGTTCGGTCTCGACCTCTTCGAGGTCGATCTCCGGGGCCAAGAAGAAGGCGGTGGACGTTATCGCCTCAGCAACGTCGAGGTCGAATCCGTCGTCATCGACCTCAGGACTGGCGTCGAAACCCACGTGGAAGGGGTCGGTGGGACTGATCGCCGGCACGTCAGCCTGGCGCTTTCGAGCGGTCTTGGCTGGTTTGTCCGTATCCGCGGCGGCGGGTGCAGTCGACTCGGCTTCGGCAGGTTGCGGCTCAGGTTCTGGTACGTCGCTGCTCTCCGACCTGCCCTCGTCCGCGGTGTCCTGCGCCACTTCCTCGGCGCTCTTCACCACCGGTGGGCCGGCCGGCCTACCCGCGGCCCTGCGCCGGCGGCGGGCGCGGGGCGGTTCGGCAGTGTCGTCGTATCCTGCATCGTGGACATCGTCCATCGGGTACTCCCGATCCGGGTCCTTGGCTAACCCCGCAGGCCCGTGGCCGTACACGGGGGTCCGTGGGACCCACTCGTCGGTGATCGGCCGCAACCAATCACAAAGCTTCCATTCTGGCGGTGGCTCATGCCGCACAACCAAGGCCGTGATTCCGGCACCCGGGCAGCACATTCGAAGCCACCGGTCGGTGACCGATCGGTCTCCAACCACTCGCAGTATCGCACACAGCGCACAGTTGCGGCCTCACTACGGTCAGTAGCGACTGCGCGTCGCACATTTCGAAGCACCCGTCCCTCCCCTCCCGAAGTGGGCATGCAGGTGCCCGCCGTGCCCACTTCGTGCGGCACATTTCAGGCATTCAGCACATATCGACCCGGTAAACCTCCGAAAGATGGCAGATTCCTGAAATCGCTATCGCCCTATGCCCAGTTGTGGAGGGGCGGCGTCAGAAGGGCGGAGCCACGCCCCCTGGTTCCGGGGTTCCCTGCGCCAACCGGGTCGCCAGCACGGGGACATCGGGCAGGTCCGGGGTCACCACGCGGATCGCGGCCACCACCTCGGCCGGACGCGGAGTCGGTTCGGCATGCGCCACCGTGACTTCGAGGGTGTCCGGTGCCACCATCACCAAGTCGGAGCACAGTGCACGCACATCGATACGGCGTCGGCCCGCTTTCGTCGTGCGCTCGACCTCGACGTGGGACTGCGCCACAAAGGCCTCGACCGCCTCACCGACCGGCATCGGCCACTGGATACGCCACCGGCTGGCCTTCAGTGCCTCGACCAATGAACCGTCGGCCTCGACGATCCCCACCACGTCCAACCCCTCGGGCAACGACCGGTCGAGAGCCTCGCACAGTTCCTGCGGGTTCACGACCTGCAGGACCCCGATCTCGAGGTACTCGGCCTCGCTGGCCGCCCCGGTGGGCGCAGCACCGGCATAGGAGATCTTGGGATGCGGGGAGAAGCCGGCCGAATACGCCATCGGCACTGCGACCCTGCGCAGCGCGCGTTCCCAGGCGCGCTGGAAGTCCCGGTGCGAAGCGAACCGCATGCGACCGCGCTTTGCATAGCGCACCTGCAGAGTCTGGACCGGCGGCACATACTCGCGGTCCGGCGTGCGACGTGCCATCAGGACGTGACCGCCACAATGGGCAGGATGGGTCGATCGGTCGGGCCGACCTGAATCTCGGTGCCCATCTGGTCACACACTCCGCAGTCGAAGCACGGGGTCCAGCGGCAGTCCTCGACCTCCACCTCATCTTGCGCGTCCTGCCAGTCCTCCCACAGCCATTCCTTGTCCAGGCCCGAATCCAGGTGGTCCCAGGGCAAGACCTCGCTGAGGTCACGCTCTCTGGTCGTGTACCAGTCGACGTCGATGCCCACGGAGTCGGCAGCGGCCATCCAGCGGTCGAAGCTGAAGTACTCGCTCCACCCGTCGAACCGTCCACCGTCGCGCCAGACCTGCTCGATGACCGCGCCGACCCGTCGGTCCCCGCGTGCGAGCAAGCCCTCCACGATCCCCGGACGACCGTCGTGATACCGGAACCCGATCGCCTTGCCCAGGTCCCGGTCCGACCGGATCTCGTTGCGCAAAAGTGCCAGCCGGGCGTCGGTGGCCTCCCACCCGAGTTGGGCGGCCCACTGGAACGGGGTGTGCGGCTTGGGCACGAAACCCCCGATGGACACCGTGCAGCGGATGTCGCGGCGACCCGACACCTCCCGGCCGGTGCGGATCACTTCTTTGGCCATGGCCGCGATCTGCACCACGTCCTCGTCGGTCTCGGTGGGAAGCCCACACATGAAGTACAGCTTCACCTGCCGCCACCCGGCGCCGTACGCAGCTGCGACGGTGCGGATCAGGTCCTCTTCGGTGACCATCTTGTTGATGACCTTGCGGATGCGTTCGCTGCCGCCCTCCGGGGCGAAGGTCAGCCCGGAACGCCGTCCGTTGCGGGACAACTCGTTGGCCAGGTCGATGTTGAAGGCGTCCACGCGGGTCGAGGGCAGGGACAGGCCCGTGTTGGTGCCCTCGTACTGATCGGCCAGACCACGGGTGATCTCGGCGATCTCGGAATGGTCGGCGCTCGACAGACTCAGCAGTCCGGCCTCCTCGAAACCGGTGGCCTCCAGCGACGTCTGGACCATCTGTGCGACGGTCGCCTTGGAGCGCTCCCGCACCGGCCTGGTGATCATGCCGGCCTGGCAGAAGCGACAGCCCCGGGTACATCCACGGAAGATCTCGACTGAGGCTCTCTCGTGGACCGTCTCGGCCAGAGGGACCAGAGGTTGCTTCGGGTAAGGCCACTGGTCGAGGTCGCTGACCGTATGTTTGGCCACCCGCCACGGCGTGCCGGTGTCGACCGGGACGACGCGGTGGATGCGCCCGTCGGGCAGGTAACTCACTTCGTATCGGCTGGGAACGTAAGCGACCCCGGACGCTGCGACCCGGTCCAGCAGTGCGGCTCGACTGCCACCACCTTCGGCCTTGAAATCGCGAATCAGATCCGACAGTGCCAGCACGGCGTTCTCCCCGTCGCCCACCACCGCGGCATCTATGAAGTCCGCGATGGGTTCCGGGTTGAACGCCGCATGGCCGCCGGCGATCACCAATGGGTGGTCGTCACCGCGGTCGGCGGCGTGCAGTGGGATGCCGGCCAGGTCGAGGGCGGTCAGCAGGTTCGTGTAGCCGAGTTCGGTGGCGAACGAAACGCCCAGGACGTCGAAGTCGCCGACCGGGGCGTGGGATTCGACGGTGAACTGCGGAATGCCGTTTTCGCGCATCAACGCTTCCATGTCTGGCCAGACCGAATAGGTCCGTTCGGCCAGCACGTCCTCGCGTTCGTTGAGCACCTCGTAGAGGATCTGCAGGCCCTGGTTGGGCAGCCCCACCTCGTACGCGTCGGGGTACATCAGCGCCCAGCGCACTGCCGCCTGGTCCCACGGTTTGCTCGTCGCATTGAGTTCACCGCCGACGTACTGGATCGGCTTTCGCACCAGCGGGAGGATGCGTTCGAGCGCGGGGTAGACGGATTGCATTTCTCCAGGGTACGTAATGCCCATCAGTCGAAGATGGGCTCGACGTCGCGAGACCTCTTCAACTCGAAGAACCCAGGTGTTCCGGCGACAGCCAGCACCCCGTCCCAAAGCCTGCCGGCCGCATCACCCTTGGGGGCGGGGCTGACCACGGGACCGAAGAAGGCGATGGGGCTACCGTCCTCGCCAGGCACATGGATGACGGGGGTGCCGACGTCCTGTCCCACGGGATCCATACCGCGGTGGTGGGATGCGCGCAGTACCTCGTCGAGGGCGTCGGAGTCAGCAGCCTGCGCCAACTCGGCGGGCAGTCCGACCCCGGCCAGCGCCTTCGCGATCGCCTCGTCGATGTCGCGGATGCCCTCGACGTGTATCTGCTCCCCGAGGGCCGTGTACAGGTCGAGTGTCACCCCAGGTCCGCGGGACTGCTGCGCCGCGACGACGACACGCACTGGCTTCCAGGCCTGGACCAGGAAGTCGCGGTACTCCTCAGGCATCTCGCGGCCCTCATTCAGGACCGCCAACGACATCACATGCCACTGCACCTCGACGTCGCGGACCCGTTCGACCTCCAGCATCCACCGCGAGGTCATCCAGGCCCAAGGGCACATCGGGTCGAACCAGAAATCAACTTTGGTCATATTTCAATTGTCAACCAGGCCAGGACAGGGCGCGAACGGGGCCCGTGAACTGCGTTACCGCCGTGACACCTTCAGCACCAGGCCGACACCGATCCATGCGGCGATGACACTCGATCCCCCGTACGACACCAGCGGCAGGGGTACCCCTGTGACCGGCAGCAGCCCCAGATTCATACCCAGGTTCTCGAAGCCTTGAGCACCCAGCCAGCACACGACGCCGGTGGCCAGCAGCGCTCCGAACCGGTCTGCGTGCAGTGCGGCCGTGGCTGCCCGGTACAGCAATCCGACGAACAATCCGATCACCAGAAGGCCGCCGAGCATGCCGAGTTCCTCACCCACGGCGGAGAAGATGAAGTCCGTGTACTGGTACGGCACGAATGCGCCCTGCGTGTGCACACCGGACAGCAATCCCTGTCCGCTGACGCCGCCGGTCCCGATCGCGATCAGCGCCTGTTGGACGTTGTATCCGACACCCTGCGGGTCGGCGCCCGGGTCGAGGAAAGCCGTGAAGCGTGCCACCTGGTAGGCGTCCAGCACGCCCAGCACGTAGGCCGAGACCGCGGCCGCTGCGCCACCGACCAGCAGGATCACCAGCAGCCGTCGGCGCACGCCCGCGACGAACAGCACCCCGAGCACCGCAGCGCCGATCACTATTGCCGATCCGAGGTCGGGTTGCAGCAGCAGCAGGGCGCATACCAGGCCAGCTGCTCCCAGCACCCCGAGCACTGCGCGCGCTTCGGGTGGGTCGTCCAGCCCACGGGCGCCCTGGCGATCCGACAGCCACAGGGCCGCGAGCAGGACCGTGAACACCTTGGCGAATTCGGCCGGTTGCAGGGTGAATCCACCCGGCAGAGTCAGCCAGGCCCGGGTGCCGTTGATCGTCGTCCCCAGGGGGGACAGCACTGCCAGCAGTCCCAGGATGCTGGCCCCATAGCCCGATGCGGCCAGCACGATCAGCGCCGGGCGTTCGAGCCGGTAGACGATCCACGCCGCGATCATCCCCAGCACCACGAACAGGGCCTGCCGGGTGGCGAAGTAGCCGCCAGGATCGCCGTCGGCCACCAGGCGGGTCCAGGTCGTGGAGTAGACCATCGCGACCCCGATCACACTCAACGACACCGCGCAGGCCAAGAGCCAGTGGTCGAACCGCCGGATGGTGACAGCCGGACGCGAGGTCACGAATGTGGTCATGGCGCGGCGATCCCGAACATCTGCTCGTAGACGGCCCTGGCCACGGGTCCGGAGGTGGCCGCCCCCAGGCCCCCTTGATCGACGTTGACGACGACCACGTATTCGGGATCGTCGGCAGGCGCGAAGCTGGCGAACCACGACGTGGACTGCTTGCCCGCGACCTCCGCGGTCCCGGTCTTGGCCGCGACCGGGTACTGGTCAAGGGGGAATCCGAGGAACGCCCCGCTGGCGGTCCCGGTCACCGTCGTTGTCGCCAGGGCCCTGCGCACGTACGCCAGCGTCGCGGGGCGCGCGGACACCGTGCCGCGCGGGGCGGGATCGATGGTGGTTCCGTTCTCGAAGCCCGTGGCCAGATGTGGGGTGACCCGGGTCCCTCCGTTCGCGATGGCGGCGTAGGCCGTCGCCAGTTGCAAGGGGGTCACGAGGCTGCGGCCCTGCCCGATCGCGGTGTTCAGCGCATCCCCTGCGCGGTACTGGTCACCGGATCTGCAGTAGTCGCGTGCATACGCCTTGAGCAGTCTGGCGCGAGCGCGATTCGACTCTTCGGGGTAGCCGGTCCGGGCCCGGGCGCAATAGTCGTCGCGGCTCTGCTCGAACTCCGAGCGCACCTGCTCACGGTCGGGCACCGATCCGGCGGACTCGCCCGGAAGATCGACCCCTGTGGTCGAGCCCAGTCCGAAGTCCCGAGCGGTACGCACGACGTGCTCTTCGGGTTGCGTCGCTTCCAGGCCTCCGTCGCGTTTCCACATCTTGTAGCCGAGCCGGTAAAAGACCGTGTCACAGGAGACGGACAGGGCACGTGCCAGCGACATCGGCCCGTAGGCCCGCGTCTCGTAGTTCGTGAAGGTCTGTCCCCCCACCGTGAGCAACGCCGGGCAGTCATACGTCCCGTTGAGGTCGAAACCCGCTTCACTGGCGGCAACCGTTGTGAAAGCCTTGAAGGTGGAAGCAGGCGGGGCGACCGATTGTGCCGGGCGGAAGACCAGTGGCTGGCCAGACTTCTTATCGGTCAGATCCGCGTATTCGGCCTCGGACAGCCCCTTCGCCCAGATGTTCGGGTCATAGGTCGGGTAGGAGGCCATCGCCCGGATCTGACCGTTACGCGCATCCATGACGACCACCGATCCACCAGTGGCTTTGTAGCCCTCCCGCCGGGCTCCGGTGACCGCTTTGCGCAGAGCCCGCTCGGCCACCTTCTGTGTCTCGATGTCCAAAGAGGTGACCAGCGTCTGCCCTGCAACCGGCTGCTTGGTGGTACGGCGCTGTGGCTGCCCCTCACGGTTCAGCTCCCGCACGGCTTGCCCCGGTTCGCCCTGCAACATCAGGTCGTACTGCGCCTCCAGACCCGACTGGCCCGCACCCTCACGCAGATAGCCGAGCAGATGTGCCGCATTGGCCTTCGAGGGATAGTCGCGTACCGCGGCCCGGCTGACCGAGATGCCCGGCAGACCGGCGTCGTCGATCGACAGAGCGATCGGGATGGATACGTCCGACAGGACCGGAATGGGCTCCCCCGGCTGACCGCGGTAGCAGGTACCGGGCTGTGCACCCGGCTGACCGCAGACCAGCAACCGCGCCTGCAGGTCGGCCACGGGCACCGAACTCATCTGGGACAGTCGCTGCAAGGCGGCTTGGCTGACCGTCTCATCGGCGGACACCTGGAACGTCGTCCGGTTGCCGGCCAGCAGGTTCCCGTTGCGGTCGACGATGTCGCCGCGAGCGGCCGGCAGGTCCACCAGGTCGGTCTGGATGGCCTGCGCCTTGAGCGCAAGGTCTGAGGATTGTGCCGTCTGGATCCACACCAAGCGGGCGGCGACGGTCAGTCCCACGGCGAGAATCAAGACTTGCAGCAAGCGCAGGCGGCGGTGCGCTGGCGAGCGCCGGGTCTTGGTCGGTGTCGTCCGTACCGGCGAATCGACCGTCATCGCACGACCGCCCGCATCCAGTCCCGCAGGGGCAGCAGAACAGCCGCGCACACAGCCGATCCGGCGGCCAACCAGAACCACATGCCCGACGCACGCAGTCCCAAGCCCTGCAAGAAGGCGTTGGCACCGGTCATCACCATCGCCGCCGCAAGCGTGTAGAGCCAGACACGCACCAGGCCCGACCAGCGCCAGCGGTCCACCTGGATGCCTCCTGCCGAGGCCCCGAGCACACACCCGACCAACGCCCCGATCCCCAAGACGCCGCTGCCGGTGAGGTCAAGCAGCAGTCCCGCCGCGAAACCGGCGACTGCTCCGGTGCGCGATCCCAGCGCCACGCCCAGCACGCACACCGAGGTCAGGAGCAGCGGGATCGTCGCTGACAGACCCACGGCGGGCAGTACGGCGGTTTGTCCGACAAATGCCAGCACAATCACAGCACTGCTGAGCAGGATCACGCGCGGACGGTGAGCGGCGCCGGGTCGGTCGATGGCCACACTCATGACTGCTCCGTGAGGACCAGCAATGTCTCCAGCGAGGTCATTCCTGCAACGGGCCGAACCCCGGCATTGCGCCCGGAGGCGGCCGGGCTCGTGTCAAGAGCCTGCACCACACCCACCGGCAGGTCCGCAGGTATGCCATTGCGCTGCGGCGAACCCAGCGACACCACCTGGTCTGCGAGTTCGATCTCCGCAGCCGGATTGAGCACTGCCACCTCGAGGTCCTGTCCTATCCCCGACCCGGTGGCCACCCCCATCTCCTTGCTCGGCAGCACTCTGATGCCGACCGTGCTGCTCGGGTCGGTCACCAGCAGGACCATGGCCGAATCCGCAGATACCTGTGCGACCTGGCCGACCAAACCCCCCGTTGTCAGCACCGCATTGCCGACTTGGATCCCGTCGTCACTGCCGGCATCGATGGTCACAGATGCCCGGTCACCGGCGATGTCCGCGGCGACCACGCGCCCGATCGCGGTGGCCCAGCCCTCGGGTGCGTTCGCGGCGATCGGGGCAACCGCTTGCACCCGGACGGCGGGATCGGAGAACTGCGCAACGTCGCGGGCCCAGGATCCGAAGGGCGCGAACACTGACGTCGCGGTGCGCTGCAACGGGGCGGCAATCTCTTGTGCCGCGACCCGCACCGTGGTGTTGGAAGCGCGCAGATCCCACAGGATCAGGGCCAGCGAGGCCACCACGAGCAGCAGAACCGTGTTGCGGGTGCGGATCATCGTCAGAGCGCGGGCTCGATCAGCAACAGCCGTCGGACGCTGGAGATGTTGTCCGCGCAGCGACCCGCGCCTTCCACCACACTCAGTTGCGGCTGAGCGGCAAGGCGCACCGGCACCCCGAGGTCGTGTTCGAGGCGTTCGGGTAACCCTCGCAGCAGCGCGCCACCGCCGGTGACCACCAGGCCCGTGCGCAGCAGATCGCCGGAGACCTCCGGTGGTGTGGTGTCGAGCACTCGGCGTAGTGCCGACAACAACTCGTCCAACGGCCTCTGCAGCGCCTTGCGCACGTGGACCGACGACAGTTCGATCTGTTTCGGCAGGCCGGTCCGGCTGTCCTGGCCCTGCACGGTCATCACCGGGATGCCGTCGACCGGCACCGCCGAACCGAGGTTGATCTTGATCTGTTCGGCGGTCACCTCACCGACCCGCATGTCGAAATGCTCCACGAGGTACTCGACGATCGCGACATCGAAGTCCGCCCCACCTGTGCGCAAGCTGGTTCCGGAGACGATCCCGCCCGAGGCGATCACAGCGACCTCGGTGCAGCCCGCGCCGATGGACAGCACGAAGTGTCCGCGACTCTCGTGGATCGGCACGTCAGCGCCGATGGCCGCTGCCATCGCTGTCTGCACCAGGAAGACCTGCCGCGCCCCGGCGGCGTAGCCGGCATCGCGTACCGCCCGCTGCTCGACCCCCGTGAGGTGGGAGGGCACATTGACGACTAACCGCGGCCTGCTGATCAGCGACCGGCCGTGGGCGCTCTGCACGAAGTAGCGCAGCATCCGTTCGGTGGCATCGTACTGATGGATCACGCTGTGCTGGATCGGCTGCACCACCTCGAACTCCTCAGGCACCCGGCCCAGCATCTGCTTGGCCTGCTGCCCGACTGCCACAACATCCCTGCCCCGCATGGCCACCACGGACGGTGCGTCGAGCACTACGCCGGCACCCCTGGAGTAGATGCGCGTGTTGGCGGTACCGAGGTCGATCGCCAGGTCACGTCCCAGACTCAACCGCGGCCGAGGGCGTGAATCCGCCAGCATCGCCATGCATTGACCTCCCACCGGTGCTCATTCATGGTACGTAGGCCTTCCATCGCGGCGAAGGCGCTTTGGTGGATTGGGTCGGGACCGGTCCCATGTTGCCCAGTTTCACGGCGCGCGGGGACTTCGGACACCGGGCGTCTCTCACTGACCAGATACGTCCAAAGTCCCGGTCGTCGGCCGCTTCAGCCGCTGCCCCGTTGCGCGCGGGGACTTCGGACACCGGGCGTCTCTCACTGACCAGATGCGTCCAAAGTCCAGGCCGACGGGGGGTTCAGACCGACAGAGCGGGGAAGAACAACCCGATCTCGCGCGCCGCCGACTCCGGGGAGTCCGACCCGTGCACGATGTTGCGTCCCATCTCGGTGGCCAGGTCCGCCCGGATCGACCCGGGAGTGGCCTCCACCGGCTTGGTCGCACCCATCATGGTGCGCCAGGCCGCGATCGCGGATTCACCTTCGATGACCCCCGCCACCAGCGGACCCGAGGTGATGAATTCGACCAGCTCGGCGAAGAACGGCTTGCCCTCGTGCTCGCCGTAGTGTGCGCGGGCAGTGTCGACATCCAACGTGCGCAGTTCGAGGGCGACCAGGGTGAAACCCTTGCGCTCGATGCGGGAGATCACCTCGCCGACAACGCCTCGTTCGACACCGTCGGGCTTGATCAGGATCAGGGTTCGTTCGTTCGCCATGATCCATAGGGTACGGGTCGGGAATCCAGAACTCGCCGACGCGGCTAGGTATCAAGTCGCGCGTTGCGCGTCGACGGCGTCGGCCTTGCGCCCGTAGTAGACGGCCGTCACCCACAGGCCGGCGAAGATCAGAGCCAGCGGGATCGCGATGGGGGTGAAGAAACTGGCCACGACTGAGACCACCTGCGTGGCCGAGCCGACCACGATGTCGCCGCGGCGGGCGGTGAAAGCCCCGATGATGGCCATCACCATGAGAACGGCTGCAACCCAGCCCCCGACGCCGGGGCGCAGCGCAGCTGCCACGGGAATCGCGAGGGCGAACACGATCGCTTGGAAGATCAGAGTGGCCGACCCGATCACCCTCATGCGTTGGCCGCCCACGTGCGCGCCAACCCGGCAGTCACCACGGACCCCATCGCCACCACACAGCCGGTTGGTCCGGCAAGATTCCGCGCCGCCACCATGGCATCGGCGAAATCAGAGACCTCGTGGATCTGATCGGCGGTCCAGAAACGCGTGGCGTGCGCAGCGAGTTCAGACGACGGCAGGCAGCGCGGAGAGTCGTTCACCGTCACCACGACCTCGTCGACGACGGCGCGCAGCGTCTGCAGCATCGCATCGATGTCCTTATCGCCCATGATCGCCAGCACCGCCACCAGTCTGTCGTAGGTGAACGACTCCGCAACCGCCACGGCGGTGGCCTGCACCCCATGGGGGTTATGGGCCGCGTCGGCCAGGGTCAGCGGGTGCCGGCCGATCACCTCGAGCCTGCCCGGGGAGTGCACTGCGCCCAGGGCCTCGGCCACGATCTCGGGCTCGGGCAGGCGGCCCAACAGCGCGAAGATCGCAGCCACCGCCAACGCCGCGTTGTCGGCCTGATGGCGGCCGTGCAAGGACAGGAACACTTCTTCGTAGACGTGGTCGGCGACCCTGATCGTGACCACCTGCCCACCGACGGACAGGCCACGCGCGAGCAGTTCGTAGTCCACCTCTGGCAGAACCACGGTGGCGCTGGCGTCGTCGGCGGCCTGCATCAGCACGGCCAGCACCTCGGGCGGCTGCTGCGCCAGGACCGCGGTGGAACCTGTCTTGATGATCCCGGCCTTCTCGGCGGCGATCTTCCCCAGCGTGTCACCGAGGTAGTCGGTGTGGTCCATCCCGATGGGCGTGATGACGGCGACTTCCGCTTCATTCACGTTGGTGGCATCCCACCGCCCCCCCATGCCCGTCTCGACCACTGCCACGTCAACCGGGGCGTCGGCGAAACATGCGTAGCCAAGCGCCGTGACCACCTCGAACATGGTCATCAGCGGACCACCTTCGGCCACGGACTCGGTGTCCACGATCTCGAGGTACGGCTCGATCTGCCGATAGGTCTCCACGAAACGCTCCGAGGAGATCGGCTCACCGTCCAGTTCCATCCGCTCGGTGAGATCGCGCAGCGCCGGACTGGTCATCAGCCCGGTACGCAGGCCCATGGCCCGCAATAAGGCCTCGATGATCCGGGCCACGGAGGTCTTGCCGTTGGTCCCCGCGACGTGGATCACCGGCGAGGTGAGTTGTGGTTCGGCCAGCAGATCACACAGACGCTGGATGCGTGATAGGTCGGGGGCGATCTTGTGCTCCGGCCAGCGCGCGAGCAACGCTCGTTGGACGGCCTCGAACTCGGACGCGGCGTGGTCTGTGGTCACCGGTTCAGGCTACGACGGTGCGCCGCCCGCCCACGCGGCGACGGCCGATCCCGTCCTGCAACCCTCCCCGCCTAAACTCACTAATCATGGACAACCCGCGGATTCCCGATCGACCCACGGTGGACGGACTGGACGGCAAGTGGGCCGCACAGTGGCACCAGGGGCAGATGTACGGCTTCGATCGCACGAAGACCCGTGAACAGATCTACAGCATCGACACTCCCCCACCCACGGTCAGCGGATCGCTGCACGTCGGTCACGTCTTCAGCTACACCCACACCGACTGCATCGCGCGCTACAAGCGCATGCGCGGGTTCGAGGTCTTCTACCCGATGGGCTGGGACGACAACGGCCTGCCGACCGAACGCCGCGTCCAGAACTATTTCGGCGTGCGCTGCGAACCGACGCTGCACTACGACCCGGATCTTCAGGTCCAGCCCGGCGGCAAGGACCAAGCGCCCATCTCCCGGCGCAATTTCGTGGAGTTGTGCGAGCGCCTCACCGAGGAGGACGAGAAGGCGTTCGAGGACCTCTGGCGGCGGCTGGGCCTGTCGGTCGACTGGAACCACACGTATCAGACCATCGACGAGCGCGCCCGCGCCGTGTCCCAGCGCGCGTTCCTGCGCAACCTGGCGCGCGGAGAGGCGTACCAGGCCGAAGCGCCCACTCTGTGGGATGTCACCTTCCGCACGGCCGTTGCCCAGGCCGAACTCGAGGACCGGGAACGGCCCGGCGCGTACCACCGGGTCGGATTCCACCACGGGGATGACCGGGTGTTCATCGAGACCACCCGCCCGGAACTACTGGCTGCTTGCGTCGCGCTGGTCGCCCATCCCGACGACGAGCGCTACCAGCCACTGTTCGGTCAGACCGTCACCACGCCGGTGTTCGGGGTCGAGGTCCCCGTGGTCGCCCACCCTCTGGCCGAACCCGACAAGGGCTCGGGCATCGCGATGATCTGTACGTTCGGTGACACCACGGACGTCACGTGGTGGCGTGAGCTGCAACTGGACACCCGACCGATCGTGGGCTGGGACGGCCGGGTCATCCCCGGGGTGCCGGACTGGATCACGACCGAGACCGGACGCGCGGCGTACGAGAAACTCGCCGGTGCGACGATGTTCACCGCCAAAGAGCGGATGGCCGAGATGCTGCGCGAATCCGGCGACCTCGTCGGTGACGTCAAGCAGATCACACACCCCGTGAAGTTCTTCGAAAAGGGCGACAAGCCGCTGGAGATCGTCACCACGCGGCAGTGGTACATCCGCAACGGCGGCCGCGACGAGGACCTGCGGGCGGCGCTGATCGCCCGTGGCGCTGAACTCGACTGGCATCCGGCCCACATGCAGGTGCGGTACAAGACGTGGGTCGAGGGCCTCAACGGCGACTGGCTGATCTCCCGGCAGCGGTTCTTCGGGGTGCCGATCCCGGTGTGGTACGCCGTGGATGCCGACGGCAACCCGGACTACACCCAGGTACTCACTCCGGACGAGTCGCTGTTGCCGGTCGATCCGGCCGACCAGGCGCCCGTCGGATACTCCGAGGACCAGCGCGGCAAGCCTGGCGGTTTCGTGGCCGATCCCGATGTCATGGACACGTGGGCGACCAGTTCGCTGACTCCGCAGATCGCCGGTGGCTGGGAGTACGACAACGACCTGTGGCGCCGGGTGTATCCGATGGATCTGCGCCCGCAGGCCCACGAGATCATCCGGACCTGGCTGTTCTCCAGCGTCGTGCGCGCGCACCTCGAGGACGACGGCCTGCCGTGGACCAACGTCGCGATCAGCGGCTGGATCCTGGACCCGGACCGCAAGAAGATGTCGAAGTCCAAAGGTAACGTCGTGACCCCGATGGGCCTGCTCGACCAGCACGGGGCGGATGCGGTCCGGTACTGGGCGGCGAGCGGACGTCCCGGTACGGACACCGCCTTCGACGAGGCGCAGATGAAGGTCGGACGCCGCCTGGCGATCAAGATCCTCAACGCATCGAAGTTCGCGCTGTCGTTCGCCGGGGACCCTTCGGCTGCTGTCACCGAGCCCTTGGACCTGTCGATGCT
>ERZ795053.2193-NODE-2193-length-23993-cov-9.205823_pt1 | contig 23993 bp, 23 predicted proteins | sample MGYA00375137_ERZ795053 | MGnify/ENA primary metagenome ERZ795053 (study PRJEB30182, sample SAMN05720284) | activated sludge metagenome | isolation source: Anaerobic digester | place: Hong Kong | collected 2014-12-17 ...
ATTTGATATAACAGGAAAAGAAATATACCACCAAAACTTGCCGCCATGGAGTACACTGCAATATATTTCACTGCCCAAAATTGCAGATGGAGTGTATCAGTGCACCATCACAAGCAACAACCAACGGGTAAATAAAAAGTTGGTGGTGTTGGAGTAAGAACTCAATTTAAAACATAACATCAAACTTTTTCCCTGACACCTGGCAGGTTATCGAAGATTCCTGCTGGGTGTAAGACGTAAACAACCCAGCAAGAGCTTGCCTCTTGCCGGGTTGCACTTAAGAGTTGCTGATAAAAAACAAGAATGAAACAAAGAGAATTCTATTTTTATAAAAGACCAAAGAAACAGCCCTATTCCTACACTTTTTCCATTAAATTTGCAGCCCATTGGAAAAGGGTTAAAAGTTAAAGGGATGGATTATTACAAGCATGAGTCGAGTTATGTGGATGATGACTGTATCATAGGTAAAGGCACTAAGATTTGGCACTTTACGCATGTGATGCCCCATTGCAAAATAGGCGAAAACTGCAACATTGGTCAGAATGTGGTGATAAGCCCCGATGTGGTGCTGGGCAATAATGTAAAAGTGCAGAACAACGTTTCCATTTATACGGGAGTGGTGTGTGAGGACGATGTTTTTTTAGGTCCCAGTATGGTGTTTACCAATGTAACCAATCCGCGCAGTGCGGTGAACCGCAAGAATGAATACAAAAAGACCATTGTGAAGAAAGGAGCCTCCATAGGAGCCAATGCAACCATCGTATGCGGACATGATATTGGCAAATATGCCTTTATAGGTGCAGGTGCTGTAGTAACCAAGGATGTGCCCGACTATGCACTGATGGTGGGCAACCCGGCCCGACAGGCAGGATGGATGAGTGAATATGGTCATCGCCTCAGTTTTGACGACAAAGGAGTAGCTGTGTGCCCTGAAAGCGGTGAGAAATATGAGTTGAAGGGTAACAAGGTTCAAAAAATTTCGTAAGCAGCAGCTTTATGAGTGACAATAAGAAGATAAAATTTGCTGTCATAGGATGTGGGCATATCGGCAAGCGGCATGCAGAAATGATCAGACGGTATGATGAGTGTGAACTGGTAGGGATGAGTGATATACGTCCCGAAAGTGAATTGGGAATAGAAGAGTTTAAGGTTCCGTTTTTCAGTACGCTTGACGAAATGCTGGTGCATTTACCCGATATTGATGTGGTATGTGTGTGTACACCCAATGGAGTGCATGCCGAACATTCGCTGAAAGCACTCGAAGCACGTAAGCATGTGGTTTGCGAAAAACCAATGGCACTTACCAAAGCCGATTGCGAAAAAATAATTTTCAAAGCGTTGCAGGTTTCGCGTCAGGTGTTTTGTGTGATGCAAAACCGCTATTCGCCACCTTCAGTTTGGCTCAAAGAAATTGTAGATAAAAAAATTATTGGCGACATTTTCATGGTGCAGCTGCAATGCTACTGGAACCGTGACGACCGTTATTACAAAAAAGGCGGATGGAAAGGTTCCAGCGATATGGACGGAGGAACACTCTTTACTCAGTTTTCGCACTTCATTGATATTATGTACTGGGTGTTTGGCGACATTACCGATATACAGGGAAAGTTTGAAGACTTTACACATCAGCATACCACTTCGTTTGAAGACAGTGGTTGTGTGAACTTCCGTTTTGTGAATGGCGGAATGGGAAATATTTCATACACTACAGCCGTATGGGATACCAATTTGGAGAGCAGCATTACTGTAATCGGAAAAAACGGCTCGCTGAAAATTGGTGGTCAGTATATGAATGAAGTCGAGTATTGCCATATCAAAGATTACACCATGCCACAGCTTGCACCGGTGAATGCAGCAAATGATTATGGAGCTTATAAAGGCTCTGCTGCCAACCATCACTATATTTTTGAGAATGTGGCTGACGTGTTGCGTGGCCGCACTTCCATTACCACCAATGCACTGGAAGGATTGAAGGTGGTAGAAATCATTGAACGTATTTATGCCCTTCGCAAAAACAATAAGACAGAAATAAAATTTCATCAATAATAATGTATCAGGAAATATTAGATAAGAAAGCAAAAGTTGCCGTTATCGGATTAGGATATGTAGGACTGCCTATTGCACTTGAATTTGCACGCAACATTTCAGTAATAGGTTTTGACATCAACGCTGAACGCGTAGAGAAAATGAAAAACAAAATTGACCCCAGCGGAGAGCTTCCTTCCGAAGCTTTTAACGGTTGCGATATTGTTTTCACCAACTCACTCGACATTTTGCGCGAAGCACGTTTTTTTATTGTGGCTGTGCCTACTCCTATTGACGACCATAAACTTCCCGATCTGAAACCGTTGATTGGTGCATCTACCAGCATTGGCAAGGTGCTCAAAAAAGGTGATTATGTGGTTTATGAAAGCACTGTTTATCCGGGATGCACTGAAGAAGATTGTGTACCTGTACTCGAAGAACTGTCGGGATTAAAATTCGGAACCGATTTTAAAGTAGGATATTCGCCTGAGCGAATCAACCCCGGTGATAAAGAACATACCATTACAAAAATTAAAAAAGTTGTTTCCGGTTGCGATGCCGAATCGCTCGATGTAATTGCCAAAGTGTATGAAATTGTTGTAAAAGCAGGTGTACACAAGGCATCTTCCATAAAAGTTGCCGAGGCAGCCAAAATTATTGAAAACACACAGCGCGATGTGAACATTGCTTTGATGAATGAACTCTCCATCATCTTCAATAAAATGGGCATCAACACCTACGAAGTTATTGAAGCATCAAGCACCAAGTGGAATTTCCTTCGTTTCTTTCCGGGACTGGTGGGTGGCCACTGCATAGGTGTAGATCCTTATTATCTCACATATAAAGCTCAGGAGTTGGGATATCATGCGCAGGTAATCAACTCAGGACGTTATGTGAATGACAGCATGGGATTTTATGTTGCCAAACAAACCGTAAAAAAACTTATTGCCATGGGCAAAGACATTGCCAAAGCAAGAGTGCTGGTGATGGGAGCTACCTTCAAAGAAGATGTAGAAGACATACGCAACAGCAAGGTAACAGATGTGGTTAATGAGTTTAAATCCTATGGCGTACAGATTGAAGTTACCGACCCTTATGCATCATCTGATGACCTGAAGCATGAATATGGTTTTGGTTTGATTGATAAAATAGGAAATGAATATGATGCTGTAGTGGTAGCCGTTTCGCACAAAGAGTATGTGGGCCTTGACGAAAAATATTTCAAAAGTATTTGCAAACCCGATGCTGTCATTGTGGATATAAAAGGTTTCCTGCGCGGAAAAATAAAAGACCTCCAGTACTGGAGTTTATAATTATTATCGTACCTGATCTAAAAGCAATGTAATCCACATTGCTTTTAGTTGTTTATACAATAGCCGCAAAGTCTTAAACATTCAAAATAAGAATGAAAATATTAGTTACAGGAGGAACAGGATACATAGGTGCTCACACTGTGGTGGAGTTAATGCAAAGCGGCTTTGATGTGGATGTGATTGACAACTTCAACAATTCAAAACCCGAAGTGATAGATGCCATTGAGCAGATTGTAAAAAAACGTCCCGCTTTTTTTCAGATTGACTTAACCAATGCTGCCGCCACCGAACATTATTTCAAAACACACAAGCCCGATGCCACCGTGCATTTTGCCGCGCACAAAGCGGTGGGACTATCCGTTGAGCAGCCGTTGGAATTTTACCGCAACAATCTGCTTTCGCTTATCAATGTTTTGCAAAGCTGTTTAAATCATGGCGTGCATCATTTTGTTTTTTCGTCAAGCTGCTCTGTTTATGCCGACCCCGACAAACTGCCCATTGATGAAAATGCCCCTGTTAAAAAAGCAAAATCGCCTTACGGCAACACCAAAAAAACAGGAGAAGAAATTATTGAAGATACTGTTGCAGCAACAAAACTCAATGCCATATCGCTGCGGTATTTTAATCCGGTGGGCTCGCACGACAGCGCGCTCATTGGCGAACTGCCTACTAACATGCCGCTAAATGTAATGCCCATCATTACAAAAGTGGCTATTGGCAAACAGGAAGTTTTTACCGTTTTTGGAAATGATTATCCTACGCCTGACGGCAGTTGCATACGCGATTACATTCATGTAACTGACGTGGCGCAGGCTCACGTAACGGCAGTAAAGCGTTTGCTGAATAAGGGAAATAAAAACCGGTATGAGGTTTTTAACCTCGGCACAGGCAAAGGCAGTTCCGTTTTTGAACTGATTAACGCATTTGAAAAAGTTACGGGATTAAAACTGAATTATAAAGTGGTAAAACGCAGAGAGGGCGATGCTGTTGCAGTGTATGCCGATACTACGCTTGCCAACACCGAATTAAAATGGAAAGCGCAGCGCGACCTTGACAATATGATTAAAACCGCATGGAACTGGGAACTGCATCTGGCAGGAAGAAACGATTTTGTTTAACCTTGTCTTGTCCTAAAACAGGTTTACACAAAAACCTGCAAAAATGAACAAGACAGGTTAAGTCATTTCAGGACTAAAAATAAACTGTAAACTAATAGCAGGATTAATCAAATAAACTGTAAACTTTTTTTAGGACGAGTCAGATTTTCATTTCCAAATTAATTTATCTATAGGGTTAAGTTACCTTAGAAATATAAACGGTACCCATAAAACTATTTTGAAATTTTAATAACTACAAAATTTCTTATTTTACACGAAAATTTCTGTTTATTTGTTCTTTTTAATATTTTTACCTGATGTCGGAAAAGAAGATACTCATTACAGGAGGAGCGGGATTCATCGGATCGCACGTTGTCAGAAGATTTGTAACGCAATACCCCGGTTACCGGATTTTTAATCTTGATGCACTAACCTATGCAGGAAACCTTGCCAACCTCCATGACATCGAACATTTGCCCAACTATCAGTTTATAAAAGGGGATATTACCGATGCTGAATTTATAAATAATTTATTCAACGAATATGGTTTTGATGCCGTAATACATCTCGCTGCCGAGTCGCATGTGGACAGAAGCATCACCAATCCGCTGGAGTTCATCATGACCAACATTGTAGGAACAGTAACACTGCTCAATGCTGCAAAAAAATTGTGGACAGAAAAAAGCGGAAAACGCTTCTATCATATTTCCACCGATGAAGTGTATGGTTCGCTTGGCAACACCGGATTCTTTACCGAAACTACTCCGTATGATCCCCGAAGCCCTTACTCCGCATCTAAAGCAAGCTCCGACCATCTTGTCATGGCTTATTTTCACACCTATCATCTGCCTGTGGTATTGTCTAACTGCTCCAACAATTACGGCTCGCATCACTTCCCCGAAAAACTGATTCCTCTTGCCATCAACAATATTAAAAACAACAAGCCGGTGCCTGTTTATGGCAAAGGCGAAAACGTACGCGACTGGTTGTATGTGGAAGACCATGCACGTGCCATTGATTTAATTTTTCACAAAGGAAAAGACGGTGAGAAATACAACGTGGGCGGAAACAATGAATGGAAAAATATTGACCTCATACACCTGCTCTGCAAAATCATGGACAAGAAACTCAATCGCCCCGATGGCACTTCGGCAAAGCTCATCACCTTTGTTACCGACCGCCCCGGCCATGATATGCGCTATGCCATTGACTCATCTAAATTGCAGCGCGAATTAGGATGGAAACCTTCGCTTCAGTTTGAAGAAGGACTTGAAAAAACGGTTGACTGGTATCTGGCCAATGAAGAGTGGCTTACGCAGGTAACATCAGGAGCATATAAAAATTACTACCGCCAGCAATACGAAACCCGCTAATACCCGATAACTAAAAACAATGATTTCTGAAACCATTTACGAACGCAAATATCATCCACACCCTATACATCAAAATACTTTTCTGGTTACAGGAGGTTCAGGATTTATCGGCAGCAATATTGTAGAATACCTGCTGGTGCATGGTGCCGGCAAAGTGCGTGTGCTCGATAACCTTGCCAACGGTTATAAAGAAAATATTATTCCTTTTCTCAATCATCCCGCATTTGAATTTATAGAAGGCGATATCACCGACCTCGAAACATGCAAAAAAGCCATGCAGGGCATTCAGTTTGTATCACATCAGGCTGCTCTTGGTTCGGTACCGCGCTCGCTTGCCAATCCACTTGCCACACATCATGCCAATGCCACCGGCTTTCTGAACATGCTGTGGGCAGCCAAAGAAACCGGAGTGCAGCGCATTGTTTATGCCAGCTCATCGTCTGTTTATGGCGACAGTCCCGAGCTGCCCAAGCGCGAACATGTTACAGGAAATCCTTTGTCGCCCTATGCAGTTTCAAAAATGTCGAACGAATTGTATGCATATACTTTTTCTATGCACTATGCCATGAAAATTATAGGTCTGCGTTATTTCAATGTGTTTGGCCCCAAACAAAATCCCGACAACCCTTATGCTGCTGCCATTCCGCTTTTTATGAAAGCATTGCTTAAAGACCAAACAGCATATATCTATGGTGACGGAGAACAGTCGCGCGATTTTACATTTGTAGAAAATGCTGTTCAGGCCAACATCCGCGCATTATTTACAACACATAAAGATGCATTCAACAAAGTGTATAACGTGGCAGTGGGTGAGAGCATCAGCCTGAATAAACTGCTCAAACATCTCATGCACATTACAGGAAAAACAATATCGCCTGTATATAAGGAGGAACGTCCGGGTGATGTAAAAAATTCTCTTGCCGACATCAGCCGCGCACAGCAATATCTCGGCTACAATCCGCTGGTAAAAGTGAAGGAAGGATTAGCATTGACAGTGCCATGGTTCAAAAAAACATTTTGCTGAAGCATGTTGTTATGAATGCCTGTTTTTTAAGGTAACTTTGCAGACAGTATAAGATTGTATGTTTTCATTCTTCAGAAAAAAAAGTACAGCACCGCAAGTTGATTTTTCAGCTGTTGCAACGGATATGCACAGCCATCTCATACCCGGAATTGATGATGGAGCCAAAACCATTGAAGACTCCATAGCGCTGATTAAAGAATTGCATGCACTCGGCTACAAAAAGTTTATTACCACACCTCACATCATGAGCGATTTTTATCGCAACACACCGGAGACCATTCTCGGAGGACTGGAGCAGGTGCGCGAAGCAATAAAAGCCGAAAACATTCCGGTGACGATAGATGCTGCTGCCGAATATTATCTTGATGATGGTTTTATACATAAACTCGAAGAGGAAAAATTACTGACTATAGGCGAAAACAATCATCTGCTTTTTGAAATCAGTTATGTAAATGCGCCCGATAATCTGATGGAAGTTATTTTCAGAATGCAGGTATTGGGTTATAAACCCATCATGGCACATCCTGAGCGATATCCTTTCTGGGGAAATAATTTTGATTTCTACGGAAGTCTTCGCGATCAGGGAGTGTTGCTTCAGCTCAACGTAAATTCGCTCAGCGGATATTATGGCCCCGATGCAAAACGTATTGCCGAAAAACTCATAGAAAAAGAATGGGTTGACCTGGTAGGCACCGACACCCATGCCACAAAACATATTCAGGCACTGCATCGCACGGTTAAAGAAAAATCATTCCGAAAGGTGATAGAATTTAATCTCCTCAATAAACACCTGTAACGAAATTTTTTGATTAATTTTGTAAAAGAAAATTTTACAAAATGAAATTCGGTGTAGTTGTATTCCCCGGCTCCAATTGTGATGAAGACATGGTTTATGTGCTTCGCAACATCATGAAGCAGGAAGTTGAAAAACTATGGCATAAGGAACATTCACTCAAAGGTTGTGATTTTATAGTGTTGCCGGGAGGTTTTTCTTATGGCGATCATTTGCGCTCAGGAGCTATTGCACAGCTTTCGCCCATTATGCAGGAGGTAAAAGAGTTTGCCGCCAAAGGAGGTTTTGTTTTTGGAGTATGCAACGGATTTCAGATTCTGTGCGAATCGCAGCTGCTGCCGGGAGCTTTGTTGCACAACACCCATCATCAGTTTGTTTGCAAAAATGTTTTTATTAAAGCCGAAACAGACGAAACCATCATCACCTCATCACTCAAAATAGGTGCACCCGTAAAAATTCCTGTAGCACATGGCGAAGGACGTTTTTATGCTGATGAAAAAACGCTTGCAGCAATTGAAAACAACAATCAGGTAATATTCCGTTATTGTGATGAGAACGGTTATGTAACCGAAGAATCAAATCCAAACGGTGCGCTGAACAATATTGCAGGCATTTGCAACGAAGCAAGAAATGTTTTTGGAATGATGCCACATCCTGAGCGTGCTGCCGATGCAGTGCTTGGAAACACGGATGGTCTGGCAATATTTAAGTCAATGTTGAATTTTGTGAATGCCTGATGGCATTTATTTTTTAAGCCATTCAGCAGCTCCAAAAATCACGGCAAGCCATATCAGGCCTTTGATCAGAAAAAAGAAAAAGCCGGCTACGCCAATCCGCTTAAACCACATTTTTGTTTTACCTTCTTTCATGCAGCAAATGTAAATAAAAAAGGCTTTAGATTTTTGTTCTAAAGCCTTTGTATTTTGAAAAAGCAACTTCTTAATAGAACTTACCTCTGTAGTCTTTTACCTTGGCTTTTTCTTTCAGCGCATTAAAGGTTTCGTACTGTGCACGGTTCTGCAGCTGAAGCTCAGCTTGCTTTTGTGCATCGGTATAATTGGCAGGAGCAGCAGGTTTGTTGATTTCAGTTACCTGAACTACAAATACACCCTGTTCACCTTTTATAGGCTTGGAAACTTTTCCTTTGTCAAGACCGAAGATGGTACCTACTACATTCATTTCAGGACCTACATTAGGAATGTTGGGTGATGCAAAGGTTACGTTATCCAGATTCTGAACAGGAGTTCCCAGTTTGGCAGCCAGCCCGTCCAAGCTCTGAGCTGCACCTGATGCATTGATTTTTTCAGTGAGCATTTCAGCTTTTTTGTTTTTGCGGGCTTCTATCTCCACCTGATCTTTTACATCATCAAGTGACAAAGTTCCTTCAGGTTTTATTTTGATAAGATGGGCAACAACAAATTTATCACCTAACTCAAAAGGTTGCGATACATCATTTTCTTTAGCTTTGAATGCCCAGCGGATAAGTTCGCGTGAGTTTTCAAGACCGGGAATGGTTTTGTCATTTTCTTTAAGACTTTCAACATTGCGCACATTGAGGCCACCTTCTTTAACGGCTTTGTCAAAACTGTCACCGGTAGCATTTTTTGCAGCAAAATCGTTTGCTTTTGAAAATATACCCTGATATGTTTTGGAGCTTGGTTCCAACTTGCGGCTAACAGTATATACTCTCACATTTTTAGACAAACCTCCCTGATTGGTTATTTCAATGATATGATATCCGAAAGTTGTTTTTACAACACCTAAAGCACCTTTGTGATTATTGAAACAAAAATCATTGAACTCAGGAACCATCATTCCCTGTTTGAACCAACCCAAATCACCGCCTTTGATAGCTGAACCCGGATCTTCTGAAAGGTGAGCAAATTCTTCAAACTTAGCTCCTCCTTTTATCAGATTGTAAATGCTGTCGGCAGTAGCTTTAACTACCAGCGAATCTTTTCCTTCTGTTTTGAAAAGTATATGGCGTGCCTGCACTGAGTCGGGAAGCATTTTAATGCTGTTAAGTTTTGAAATATTAAACGAGTTGTTTTCTACATAAGGACCATAAACAAAACCGGGTTGCTCGGCAAACATTAATGTTTCGATTACAGGAGACAATGTGCCTTGTTTGTGATAAGCATTGTCCACAGGGCCATCAGAGTTTTGTGCAACAAACAAGGAGTCATCTGTAGTTTCTTTGAAAGGAGTCATCAGTTCCTGAACACTTTTCTCAATTTCTGCACGGTCGTTGTCGCTTGGTGTTACGTCAAATACTACATAATCAAGCTTTCGTGTTTCTTCAGGTTGCTCATAACGTTTGATGTTTTCGTTATAAGCTTTTTTGAGATCGGCATCGGTAAGTACCACACTGCTGTCGGCAATGGTGTTGTAATTGAGCATGATGTAACGAGCTGTTGCAGTTGTGCTTTTAGCTTCAAAATCGCGTTTAGCTTCTTCCTTGGTTACGTAAAGACCTTTTTTAATCAGCTCATAATATTTCTGATCCAGACGTTCTTCCTTGATGCTGTTCTCGAAATTTACCCACTGAGCACGAGTACGGCCTGATGGGTCGTTATCCATATTTTTTAAAAACTGCAATACATTTTTTTTATCAAACTGTCCCGTTTTTGGATCGGTGAAAGCCTGCTTAATCTGTGGGTGAATGTTATTTCCCTGAACCATGTCAAACAATTCATCACTACTCACTACCAAACCGGTTTTTGCAATTTGCTTGCCTATAAGTTCTTCATTCAATAACTGTCCCCAGGTTTGGTCGCGAAGCTGATCGGTAGTTTGGTTGTCCACCTGATCTTTTCCCTGACTTAGTTTATAATTTTCGATGTTCTGTTGTACGCGGGCTTCAAAATCCTGAATAGAAATTTTTTGACCATCAATAACACCTGCAGTAGTACTGTTGCCTGATAAAAACACACGATTCGATGTAAGCAGGTCGCCAAGGATAAATGCTACCATACTCAAACCGATGAATCCAATCAATAATCCGGCTCTGTTGCGAATTTTTCCGATAATAGCCATAACTCAATAAATGGGGTTAAAAAAACGAGGGGCGAAGATACAATTGTTAATGAAATTTTTGAACAACTTTTATAGCTTTTTATCCCGAAGTATTAAAAAGACCTAAAACACAAGGTTTCAGAAGGTTACATCAAAATGAGAAGAGAATGTGGAATTATTTTAGAATGAGTAGTTTTCCTGAGAGATAATGAGCTTTTCCTGCTTTAATGCTGTAGAAGTACATTCCTTGTCTCATTTGTGGGGCATACCAGTTGTTCTGATAATCAGCCTTGGAGTAAACCTGATTGCCTTGAGCATCATAAACATTCAGGCTCACAGGAGTTTCCAGGCCACTGATGGTGAAGTAGCGGTCTGCTGAGTTTGGAGAGAGCAAATGTGTAATATACACTTCGCACTGAGGAGATTCAACGGTTTGTGAGTGGCATTGTCCGTTGGCAGCAGTCAGCTGAATACTACGTACTGAAGCGGAAGTTGTGTAAGAAGTGATATTTCCTGCAAGGGTTAGAATATTAAATCCGCCATCCGTACTCAGCAATAAACTTTCGGCAAAAACAGGTTGCCATGTGAAGGTATTTCCATTCGTACTTAATTCGGGGCAAAAGATCTGCGGTTCCGAAGGAACATCAACTGTATGCACAGAAAGACTGTCGGAGTTAGTGCATCCGTTGCTATCCGTATAAACTACAATGTAGTTGCCTTCGGCAGTAACTGTTATGGAATTTTTATTCACTTCCAATGTATCGTTTTGGAAAATCCATATCAGATTTCCTTCTCCCGTATTAGTAACATTCAACACAGCACTGCTGCCTCTGCAAAGTGATTGCCCTGTAATTTCAGGAGCAGTTGCCGTAGCAGTTGTCACCATCGCTGTTGCAGTGGAAGTGCAATAACCCGAAGCTTCTGCTGTGACGGAGATGAAACCCGTTTGCGCAGGTTGATACTGTGAAGTATCAGAAGCTACAGGCAATCCGTTTTCGAACCATGATATTGACGCTGAAGAATCAGAAACAGCAGCAGTTAAAGTCGGCAGAGGTTGCCCTTCGCAAACCAAATGATTTCCACTTAGCGAAACCTGCAACGAAGGAAGAGTGTGAATGACCAGTGTATCAGAAGCAAAACACATGCTGCCTGAATAGGCGTAAAGAATGTATTGTCCTGTATCGTTAGGCTGATAATAAACAGTAGTATCTGCAAGCACACCGTTGTGATACCAGTTGTAGCCGGTAGCTGAAGTTGAAGGCGAATAAAGCAGTGGCAATTCAGCCGAAGGGCATGTGTAAACATCACTCCCCAGGTCAACCGAAAGATTGTTGACCATCACAAAAGTTGCCAGCGTATCTTCTGCTGAAACAAAATTTCCGCACAGGTCTGCAATGGTATTCTGATCGCTTCCGTTGGCAGCTAACAGGTAATAAACAGCGCTGTTGGATAATGGAACATTCAAAAATATTTCGGCTTCGGTAATGTATGGGTGCAATGAGTCGCAACCAACGTAGGTGATGGACTGCGGAAAAATTTTATTTCCTGAATTATCAGCAATGGCAAAATCACTTCCTGAAAAGGTGAGTGAACTACAGGCAACCGGTTCGTTGAAAATAATTTTTACTGATGTCTGGGTGCAACTCAGTGTATCGTTTAATGCGCGTGGAGGCAGTGTATCAAAAATGGTTGCAGTAGATTCTCCAAAGTCAATGGTATAACCACTTTGCGATGAAGAATAGTTGCTGATGTTGATAAGATAAATTTCATTTGCCTGCACGCTGATGACAGATTCTGTTTGTCCGCAGGGGCCCTGATTGCCATTGGGACCTGTTACACCGTTGCAGCCTATGTTGGCATCGTAATTACAACTTACTTCCATGGAAGGATCGTTGTAAATATTTGAACAGGAAGTATGAGTGATATTGAAAACAGCCCAGTCGTAATCGTCCTGCGGATTCACAGGAGTGATGGTAAAACTGATATACCCTGCAGAGTGCGTGCGGAACAGATACCACACATCATTTTTTTCGCCTGAAGAAAGACAAGAGTAGTTGATGTTGATTTCGTTGGGTATGATTCCTGACCCTGAATAGGAAGATGTGGTGCTGTAGGTGGTATTGCAGATGGGAATAGCGCCAAAACAATCCTGTTCAGGTTGATTGGATAGCACCGTTTGTCCGTGCAAGACAGAGCATATTGCCATAGCAATAAACAGAAAAATGAAAAGCTTGCGGATGTTGACTGACATAAACAGACAGAATACGAAAAATACAGTGGCCGGTTGTTGACAATAACTTAAAATCTTACAACGAAAATCCGTTAAGTTTCATAGGTTCGCTCTATAAAATTCTGCACTATGTACGAACACAAGTCGGCACCCCTGGCCAGTTATGAAGTCTTCAAAAAGAGGGTTATCAGAAATACTATTTTGGCTGCGCAAATGCTCATATTTTCATTGCTGCTCGGAATGGCAGGTTATCATTTTCTCAATAACCTTTCATGGGTTGACTCGCTGCTGGATGCAAGCATGATTCTTACGGGCATGGGGCCGGTGCATCCAATGACCAATACTTCATCAAAGGTATTTGCAAGTATTTATGCACTCTACAGCGGAGTGGCATTTATGACAACAATTGCTGTTTTTCTTGCACCGGTTATTCACCGCATCATGCATCGTTTTCATCTGGAAGAAAAAGATAAGTAATGGTTATGATGATTGAGTTACATCAATTATCTGAAATTTATACTCCGGCAGCGTTTTTTTTGTATGAGGTTTTGCGGAGAATAATTTACGTATTCACCGCATATTTGCGGAGAATAATTAGTATATTTGTCGCAGGAACAACTTCAGGCAGTGGCAAAATACATTTACAATTACAAAAACTGGCCGAATTTCACTTGGCGTGAAAAAGATATCAATTCCATCTTTGGCGAAGTACGTAACATACAAGGCAGAATTGTGGGGCAAATGAGCACTTTCGGTTTTGCAGCTAAGGAAGAAGCTACACTTACCACTTTGACACTTGACGTGATTAAGTCATCTGAAATAGAAGGTGAAAAACTTGACTACAATCAGGTTCGTTCGTCTATTGCAAGGCGATTAGGAATAAATATTGCAGGACTTGTGCGTACTAACAGAAATGTAGATGGAATTGTAGAGATGATGCTTGATGCCACTCAGAATTATCAAAAATCTTTAACCAACAAACGATTATTCGGATGGCACGCTTCACTGTTTCCTACAGGCCACAGTGGAATGCACAAAATTGAAGTTGGGCGTTACCGTAGTGGAGAGATGCAAATTGTTTCGGGTGCAATGGGAAAAGAAAAAGTCCATTACGAAGCCGTTTCTGCTGACATGGTAAAGGATGAAATGAAAAAATTTATAAAATGGTTCAACGATGATACTCTCATAGACCCATTACTCAAAGCTGCAATAGCTCACTTTTGGTTTATTATCATACATCCGTTTGATGATGGCAACGGAAGAATTGCAAGAGCAATTTCTGATATGATGCTTGCACGCGCTGATAAAACTTCTGAACGCTTTTACAGTATGTCGAGTCAGATTTTGGTTGAACGAAGAAAATATTATGAAGTTTTACAAAAAGTTCAGTACAGCAGTGGCGACATTACAGATTGGTTAATTTGGTTTTTGCATTGCCTGAAAAATTCTCTAATGGCAACAGAAGTTACTTTACACAAAATATTGCGTAAATCAGTGTTTTGGAAAAATCATGAGCATACAACACTTAATCATCGGCAGAGAATGATATTAAACAGACTGCTTGATGGATTAGAGGGGAAACTGAAATCTTCCAAATGGGCAAAGATGGCTAAGTGTTCACCCGACACTGCCTTACGCGACATCAAAGATTTAATTGATAAAGGAATTTTACGACAAGAGCAACAGGGAGGACGAAGTACCAACTACGAACTTGAGGAATTCTGAAAATTAAATCATGTCAGATACAGCCATTGAAATAAAGAACTATAAAATTTGATTGAATTTCATCATCATATAATGCTGTATTATTAGCTTTGCCGCATGATAAAAAAATATTTTGCATTAGCTGTTGCAGCACTGCTGACATTCAATGTCCATGCACAGAACAAGAAAAGTTATCAGATAGGAATTATAGGTTTTTATAATCTCGAAAATTTGTTTGATACCATCAACCAGCCTGAAGTAAATGATGAAGAGTTTACTCCGACAGGAAGTAAAAACTATACCGGAAAGGTTTACCTTGATAAACTTTCAAAGCTTTCTGATGTACTCTCACTCATAGGTACTGACCAGTCACCGGATGGATTTTCAATTTTAGGATGTGCCGAAATTGAAAACGGAAGTGTGCTGAAAGATTTGCTTAATGAGCCCAAACTTAAACAACGCAATCTGCAGTTTGTACATTACGATTCACCTGACAAACGCGGAGTAGATGTGGGATTGATATATAATCCGAAATATTTTACGCCAAAATTCAGCGAACCACTTTTTGTGGATTTGCGCACTCCCGAAAATCCCGAATATTACACGAGAGACATCTTGTATGTTTATGGAATGTATCTTGGTGAGCCTATACACATCATGGTAGGTCACTGGCCTTCGCGCAGAGGAGGCGAAGAAGCCTCGGCACCCAGCCGTGCAGCTGCAGCTGCAGTTTGTAAACATAAGATTGATTCCATCACCGCCATCAATGCCGATGCAAAAATTGTGGTAATGGGCGACCTTAACGATGACCCATTAAGCCCCAGTGTAACCAAGGTGTTGAAAGCTACAGGCGACAAGTCAAAAGTAAAACGGGGAGGCATGTATAATCCGTTTACTGATTTTTACACCAAAGGCATAGGTACTCTGGCCTATAATGATGCATGGAATCTGTTCGATCAGATAATGATTTCATCAGGATGGCTGAATAAGTCTCAATCCGGATTTTTCTTTAAAGATGCGCATATTTTCAGACGGGAATATATGGTGCAGAAAACAGGACGCTACAAAGGTTATCCCATGCGTACCTATGATTTTGATCGTTACATAGGTGGATACAGCGACCACTTCCCGACCTATCTTGTTTTTCTGAAAGAAATTAAAAACTAAAAAATTTTACAGTGTATAACTCTGTTATCACACAACAATTCTTTCAGAATACTTTTGATACTTTAGCGAAACAATTTTTCGGCTGATGGCAAACACATTGTATGAAGTAGGACGTTATTCGGTGTTTATAAAAAGTTTGTTTTATAAACCTGAAAAATTTTCTATTTATGTAAGACAGGTGTTTCGCGAAATGGTGAATCTTGGTATCGGCTCACTGTGGCTGGTGGCGCTAACTTCTGCATTCATGGGTGCCGTTATCACCATTCAGAGTGCTTACAATCTGGTGAATCCTATGGTGCCGCTGTGGGCTGTAGGTATTGTTGCACGTGACAGTATTATCATTGAGTTTTCTCCTACCATCATCATGCTGGTGCTTGCAGGAAAAGTAGGCAGCAACATTGCCTCTGAAATTGGTACCATGCGTGTTACCGAACAGATTGACGCTCTCGAAATCATGGGCATCAATTCATCAGGTTATCTGGTATTGCCAAAAATTATTGCCGCCATCATCATTTGTCCGGTTGTAGTTATTGTGAGTATGATTATCGGAATTACAGGAGGATGGATTGCAGGTGATTTATCAGGAGTAGTTCCTTCAGCAGATTATCTTAAAGGGTTGCAGAATCAGTTTCTGCCATTCAATGTTACGTTTGCTATGATAAAAACAGTGGTGTTTGCATTTATTATCACTTCTGTGCCTGCTTATCACGGATATTATACCAACGGTGGTGCATTAGAAGTAGGACAGTCGAGCACCAAGGGTGTGGTAAACAGCAGCATTTTGATTTTGATATTTGATTACATCCTCACACAACTTATTCTGGCATGATTGAAGTTGATAACATATCCAAGCAGTTTGGCGACAAAAAAGTGCTCGAAGATGTTTCATGTGTTTTTGAGCAAGGAAAAATAAATCTTATCATAGGAGGAAGCGGGCAGGGAAAAACAGTGCTGATGAAGTGTGTGGTTGGATTGTTTGAAGTGGACAAAGGACGTGTTTTGTATGACGGACGTAATTTTTCTGAAATGTCGTTTGGTGAGCGTAAGCCCATACGTCAGGAAATTGGTATGTTGTTTCAGGGAGGTGCATTGTTTGACTCACTTACCGTAGAGCAGAATGTAACTTTTCCGCTGAGCATGTTCACCAACATGAGTGTGGCCGAGAAACGCGACCGTGCAAACTTCTGTCTTCAGCGTGTGAATCTTGAAAACGTAAACAAACTTTTGCCCAGTGCCATCAGCGGTGGCATGAAAAAAAGAGTTGCCATTGCACGTGCCATTGCAATGAATCCCAAATATCTTTTCTGTGATGAGCCCAACTCAGGTCTCGACCCAAAAACGTCTATTCTGATTGATGAGCTGATTAAAGAAATTACTGAAGAATATAACATCACAACCATTATCAACACGCACGACATGAATACCGTGATGAGCATTGGCGAGAAAATTATTTTTATCTATAAAGGAAAAAAATATTGGGAAGGTTCCAGTGATGACATTATGCACTCACAAAATCAGGAACTGAATGATTTTGTTTTTGCATCACGCTGGATGAAAGCTGTGAAGCAACATTTTTAATTGCTAAAAACAATAATCAAATCACATATAAAATTCCTGATTAAATCAGATAGTTGAAGAAATAACTTATTCCTCACCGTTTCTCATTTTCAGCAGAGTAGCTTCTTTAAGAATATGAATAGACTTACCGTCAATTCTGATAATCCCTTCAGCATTAAAATCGGCAAGCGTGCGCACTAATGTTTCGTATCTGGTTCCTGCCTGACTTGCCATGTCTTTTCTTGAAGGTGTGTAACGCATTTTCTTACTTCCTTTTTCATATCCAAACACCTTTACGTTATTGTACAGTACAGAAGCTATCACATTTCTTATAGGCAATTGCGAAGCTAATTTTTCGGAGTCGCGCAATTCATTTGCAAAAAACATCATCATAAAATAGGCAAACTCAGGATTTGCCTTAAAAACAATATTGAAAATTTTTAATGGGATAAATAGCAGTTCACTGTTTTCAAGAGTGGTTGCCGAAACGGTATATTTCCATATTCCGCCAAAACCACGATGGCCAATGATATCATTATTTGTTGCCAGGCCAATAATACGCTCTGTTCCTGTACCGGTACCTGTTGTTACTTTTACTTTGCCATCAATAATAAAATAGATGCCCTGCGTTTCATGACCAATACTGAAAATAACTTCGTTTTTTTTGAACTTCACCACTTTGCTGTGAAACAGGATAAATTCTCTCCACTCTTTGCTGAAGAAGTCTTTTAGAAAAGTATGCATGATTTAAAAGTTAAGACAGGCAAAGTTAATTCAGATTAGCTTCAATGAGAAATAAGAAACATGGTTTCATGCAATTAAATTAATAGTTGTTATTTATTGTAGTGGTATTTTGCTTAGTACTATTTTTGCTTACAAGATGAATTGATCCTGTCATCTGAATTTTAAAATTAATTAATATGTGGTGGTTTTACGCAATATTGTCGGCAGTATTTGCTTCCTTAACTGCAATTTTTGCCAAGATTGGAGTTGCCGATATTCATTCAAATCTGGCAACGGCTATCAGAACACTTATTGTATTTGTGATGCTTTGGGTGATTGTTATTGTCAGAGGCGAAACAAAAGGAATAAGTTCAATATCCAAACAAGGAGTATTTTTTCTGATTGCTTCAGGTATAGCCACAGGGTTATCGTGGTTGTTTTATTTCAAGGCAATTAAAATTGGAAATGTATCGCAGGTAGCTCCTGTTGACAAACTGAGTTTGGCACTGACCATTATTCTTGCTGTTGTTTTTCTGGGCGAGTCGCTTACGCTGAAAACTGCCATAGGAGCAGCATTGATTCTTGCAGGCACTCTGGTGATGATTACCTGAAAGGTTTTTACAAAACTTAGCTACATAATTCCGGCTGACTTATCTTCGCATCATGAAATTATTGAATTATATCAACGGCCGGTTTGCCGAACCACAGTCGGGTAAATGGTTTGACAACACAGATCCTGCCACACAAACAGTGTATTCTCAGATTCCGGACAGCGACTCGCGCGATGTGGATGCTGCAGTTGCCGCAGCCGAAGAAGCATTTAAAACATGGAGTGTGATGCCTGTGAAAAAACGTTCAGATATTTTGCTGCGTTTAGCATCACTCATTGATGCCAACCTCGATCAGCTTGCCGAAGCTGAAAGCCTCGACAATGGCAAACCTGTGTGGCTGGCAAAACAAGTTGATATTCCCAGAGCATCTGCCAATTTTCATTTTTATGCAACAGCTGCATTGCATCTCAACACCGAAACACATGCAATGGAAAACACAGCTATCAATTATACATTGCGTCAGCCCATAGGTGTGGCGGGTTGTATTTCTCCTTGGAATCTTCCTCTGTATCTTTTCACCTGGAAAATTGCTCCTGCACTTGCATCGGGCAATTGTGTTGTTGCCAAACCCAGCGAAATAACTCCTGTTACCGCACATCTGCTGAGCGAACTGTGCATCAAAGCCGGATTGCCCGCAGGTGTTTTGAATATTGTTCATGGCACAGGTCCCAATGTGGGTGCTGCCATTGCTGCACATCCGCGCATTCCTGTTATCAGTTTTACGGGTGGCACCAAAACAGGAGCAGAAATTTCAAGAGTGGCTGCACCAATGTTCAAAAAACTTTCGCTCGAACTGGGAGGAAAAAATCCCAATATCATTTTTGAAGATTGCGATTTTGAACATGCACTTTCCACCACCATCAAATCATCCTTCAGCAATCAGGGCGAAATTTGCCTTTGCGGCTCTCGCATTTTTATTGAACGTTCCATCTACGACAAGTTCAAAGAAGCACTGGTGGCAAAAACCAAACAACTTAAAACGGGCGACCCTAAGGATAAAGAAAATTTTCTGGGAGCCATTGTGTCCAAACCACATTACGAAAAAATTCTTTCCTACATAGATCTTGCTCAGCAAGAGGGCGGCACCATTCTTTGCGGAGGCAAAGCAATTCATCCGCAGGGGCGCTGTGCCAACGGATTGTTTATTGAACCTACCATCATCGAAAACCTTCCTTACACATGCCGTACCAATCAGGAAGAAATTTTTGGCCCTGTAGTCACGCTCACACCTTTTGATACAGAAGAAGAAGTGCTGAAAATGGCCAACAGCACAAGCTATGGACTTGCAGCTACCGTATGGACAACCAACCTGAGCAGGGCACACCGTGTAGCAGCAGCATTGCACAGTGGCATTGTGTGGATAAACTGCTGGTTGCTGCGCGATTTGCGTACACCCTTCGGAGGTGTAAAACACAGCGGTGTAGGACGCGAAGGCGGATTTGAAGCATTAAAATTCTTTACCGAAGAAAAAAATATCTGCATTAAACTGTAAGGTATTACCTTTGCCGCCTATGTTGATTACCGTATTAAAATCAAAAATTCATCGTGCCCGCGTTACGCAGGCCGAACTGCACTATGTGGGCAGCATTACGCTTGACGAAAACCTGATGGAAGCTGCCGACCTGATGGAGAATGAGCAGGTGCAGGTGTTGAATATCAATAATGGCGAACGTTTTACAACCTATGTCATCAAAGGCGAACGCAACAGCGGTGTGGTATGCCTCAACGGCCCTGCCGCACGAAGAGTTCAGTTAGGCGATATTGTTATTGTGGTATCTTATGCCATGATGGATAAAAACGAAGCACGCAATTACAAACCTGTGCTCGTTTATCCTGACGAAAATAATCAGCCCGTAAAATAAAGACGCCTCCTGCTGTAATGAAAGGCAAAATTATTTCTGCAATAAAATACCTGCTGTTTCTGGCATTGGGTGTGGGCATGCTGTGGCTTACTTTCCGCAACCAGGATTTTTCATCGCTTGAAGAAAAAATAAAAACGATAAAAATAAACTGGCTTATTGCAGCCACTGTAGCAGCCATCATTTCGCACCTGAGCCGCGCAGCTCGTTGGGCAATGCTCATCGAACCGCTTGGCTACAAACCCAAACTCAGCAACACGTTCTGGGCGCTGTGCGTAGGTTATCTTGCCAACCTTGCCGTGCCGCGTATTGGCGAAATTACCCGTTGCGGTGTGCTCACCAAAGCCGAAAAAGTTCCTTTCAATGAGTTGATAGGAACAGTAATTGTGGAGCGTATCATGGATGTCATCATGCTTTTTATTTTATTAGTGGCAGTGGCTGCCATGCAGTATCATCTCATTGGCGATTTTCTGCATCAGAACATTGTTCAGCCTCTGGCAGGAAAATTTCAAAACCCTGTTGTGCTGCTGGTGCTTGCAGCCGGACTGGTGATGATGATAGTAGCTGTATATTTTCTTTTTTTCAGAAAAAGAGAAAAATCCAATCCGTTGCTCGAAAAAATTACCACACTGCTCAAAGGTGTGGTGGATGGCATTAAATCCATTTCTAAATTAAAAAATATTCCGCTGTTTATTTTTCACACCGTGTTTATCTGGGCCATGTATTTTTTGGCCACATGGTTTTGTTTTTTCACACTCGATGCTACTTCGCATCTTTCTGCTGTTGCCGGTTTATTTATTCTGGTGGCAGGCGGACTGGGCATGTCGGCACCCGTGCAGGGAGGCATTGGTGCATTTCACTACATCGTTTCAAGAGGGCTTATGCTTTATGGCATATCCGAAACAGATGGAATTATTTATGCAACCATCTCACATGGCTATCAAACACTGCTGCTGATTGTTTTAGGTACAATAGGTTTTTTTGTATTGATGGCCACAAGCCGAAAAAGTAAAACAGATGGACTATAAACAAATCATTGAGCAGAAAATTTTAGATGCACACCGATTGAAAAATCAGCTCAACATCTGGCGGTTGCAGAACAAGAAAATCGTTTTCACCAACGGATGTTTTGATATACTTCACAGAGGCCATGCCGAATATTTGGCGCAAGCCAAAAACCTTGGTGATGTATTAATAATTGGTTTAAATGCCGATCAGTCCGGTGCATGCAATAAAGGCCCCGGCAGACCGGTGAATAATGAGCAGACACGTGCATTTATGCTTGCTTCGCTGCATGTGGTGGATGCCGTAACACTTTTTGTGGAAGATACTCCTTATCGCCTGATTGAAACCGTGCAGCCTGATGTGCTTGTAAAGGGAGCTGATTATAAAGCTGAGGAAATTGTGGGCTATGATATCGTTACTGCCAAAGGTGGACAGGTTGTCACCATCAGCCTTACCGAAGGATATTCTACTACTTCGCTGATAAATAAACTGAGGAACTGATAATTTTTCAACCCTTTCATCCGTTTTTGAATGGATGTTTGTACATTTACAAATCAAATCAGACGATTATGAACATGTTATTCAAAAGATATTTATTGCTTGCAGGCATTTTCATGTGTTTCATCTCCTGCGAAAGCAACCACTTTCTAAAATCAGAGAAAAAACTAAAGAGTGATATTGTAGGCACGTGGAACAGAGTGTTGTTTGGCAATGAACTCGAAGAGTCGTGGACATTTGTTGACGGTAATCTGAAAATTTTGCAACCCTCACGACATGGCGATACGCTTGACGTAGGCAGCTACAGCATTGATGCCACACTTGCTACTCCCTATCTTAAAATTGAAAATACTACCTACACCAACCAAAACCCCGGTGGCGATACTTACAACTACAAGTGGTCAATCATCAAATTAGACAATAAAGTTTTGGAAATAGCTGCGGAAAGCAACATTGGCGGACTGGCACAGATAGAGTTTATCAAACAATAATTTTTTTCAGTGAAGGAGATGCAGTCAGTTAATGGCTAAAATAAAATCTGTTTTTGTATGTCAGAGTTGTGGGGCGCAATCACCTAAATGGATAGGCCGTTGTGCATCCTGTGGCGAGTGGAACACCTATGTAGAAGAACTTACTTCGTCAGGTTCTGCTTCCAAAGCAAACATTAAGCGCACCTCCAAACCCGAAAAAATTACCGAAGTAGAATTGCATGACGAGCACAGGCTTGTGCTTCCTGACGGAGAACTGAACCGTGTGCTTGGCGGTGGGCTGGTGCAAGGCTCACTCATACTTTTAGGTGGCGAACCCGGCATTGGCAAATCCACATTGTTGCTCCAGTTGGCCATACATCTCCAAAAAATAAAAACAGTGTATGTATCGGGCGAAGAAAGCGGCCAGCAAATACGTATGCGTGCCGAAAGACTCGGCAATCAGCTGAGCGAAAACTGTTACATACTTACCGAAACTTCGCTCGAAGCAGTGTTGCTTCACCTCCAGGCACTGAAACCCGGAATGGTAATTATTGATTCCATACAAACCATGTATTCTTCGCAGATAGAATCATCTCCCGGCAGCGTTTCGCAGATTCGCGGATGTGCAGGCGAACTTTTGCGTTATGCCAAAGAATCGGGATGTCCTGTTTTTCTGGTAGGGCATATCACCAAAGAAGGTGTCATTGCCGGCCCCAAAGTTTTAGAACATATTGTTGACACCGTACTTCAGTTTGAAGGCGACAGGCATCACATCTACCGTTTGCTCCGAAGTCATAAAAACAGATTTGGTTCCACTGCCGAAATTGGTATTTACGAAATGCAGGGCACAGGCTTGCACCAGGTGGCCGATCCTTCACGAATACTCTTGTCGTCACGCGATGGTACGCTCAGCGGCATTGCCATAGCCTGCAATCTGGAAGGTATGCGCACCATGCTCATAGAAACACAGGCTCTGGTGAGCAGTGCAGTTTATGGCACACCGCAACGCTCTGCCACAGGCTTTGATGCACGAAGACTGAATATGCTGCTTGCAGTACTCGAAAAACGTTGTGGTTTTAAATTAGGTGCCAAAGATGTTTTTCTCAATATCACTGGAGGAATAAAAGTAGAAGACCCTGCTATTGATTTGGCAGTGATATGCGCAATATTGTCGAGTAATAATGATATTCCGCTCGAGGCGCTTACCTGTTTCACGGGCGAGGTAGGTTTGTCGGGAGAGATACGTCCCGTAAGCCGCATTGAGCAACGCATTAAAGAAGCAGAGAAACTTGGTTTCAGAAAAATTTATTTTCCTGCACATAACCTCACCGCTTTCGACAAACGAATGTTTCGCCATATACAACTCTACCCTGTCGAAAGAGTAGAAGAAGTTTTTTCTTTACTATTCGGTTAAAAGTTTTTGATTTTGACATTAACACCTGAGCGATAAACGCTGCACTCACACCCGGCATCTCGCAGTACTTCCACTGACTCCCGGCAGGTTATCGAAGATTCCTGCTGGGTGTAAA
>ERZ795053.2196-NODE-2196-length-23974-cov-9.063757_pt1 | contig 23974 bp, 20 predicted proteins | sample MGYA00375137_ERZ795053 | MGnify/ENA primary metagenome ERZ795053 (study PRJEB30182, sample SAMN05720284) | activated sludge metagenome | isolation source: Anaerobic digester | place: Hong Kong | collected 2014-12-17 ...
TTGCGACGGCCTCGCCCCTCAATTCACCGCCCGGTGCAGCGAAAGCAGCCGCAGGGATGGCGCCACGGCCCGGCGGGTTGTAGGAGCGCCGGCAGGCGCGAATCCAGCCGTGGGCGTACCCGCCGGCGTCTATTTCTCACGCGCCGCTTTCGCGCCTGCCGGCGCTCCTACATGAACCAGACCGCGGCTCCGACGGGCGCGGCGCACGTTCCACCGCCGCATTCGCGCCTGCAGGCGCTCCTGCATGGGCGTGGTTCGTTTGTGCCGGCTGCGCTCACCAGTGCGGCGGGATCTCGTCTTCCGGGCGCAGCGGGTCGCCAGGCTGCAGGGTCTTGACCTGCTGGGCGAGCTGATGGAGGTGCTGGCGCAGCAGGTCGAGCTCCTGCTGCTGGCGCCAGACCGTGCGGTTGAGTTCGTCGAGGAGGTCCTCGGCAGCCATCAGCTTGGTCTCCAGCACGACGATGCGCTCTTCCATGGCGGGTGGTCCTGATTCTCGTTGCGGGCGCGCATTCTAGCCGGCGGCGGCGTCAAGGCGGGCGAGCGCCCAGGCGACGTGCTCGCGCACCATCGCATCCTCGTCGTCGGCGCGCGCATGCAAGGCCGCGCGCGCCGCCGGCGTGGCCGGGCCGTTGCCGAGCGCGACCGCGATGTTGCGCAGCCAGCGCGCGTGGCCGATGCGGTGGATCGGGCTGCCGGCGGTGCGCTCTGCGAACTCGGCCGCCGTCCACGCGAACAGCTCGGCCAGCCTGGCGTCGTCCAGCCCCTGGCGGGGGGCGAAATCGGGCTCGCGACCGAGCTGGGCGAAGCGGTTCCACGGGCACACGAGCTGGCAGTCGTCGCAGCCGTAGATGCGGTTGCCGAGCAGCGGGCGCAGCTCCTCGGGGATCGCGCCGTGCAACTCGATGGTGAGGTAGGAGATGCAGCGCCGTGCGTCGACCTGGTAGGGCGCGACGATGGCGCCGGTGGGGCAGGCGTCGATGCAGGCCGTGCAGCGCCCGCAGTGCGACTCCACCGGCGCGTCCACCGGCAGCGGCAGGTCGGTGAGGATCTCGCCGAGGAAGAACCACGAGCCCGCGGCGCGATCGAGCAGCAGGGTGTGCTTGCCGCGCCAGCCCAGGCCCTTGCGGCTGGCATGCTCGACCTCGAGGATGGGCGCCGAGTCTGTGAACACGCGGTACTGGTGCGCGACCTCGGCGCTGATGCGGTCGGCCAGCTTCTGCAGGCGGTTGCGCACCAGCTTGTGGTAGTCCCGGCCGAGCGCGTAGCGCGACACGTAGGCGCGCTCGCCATCGGCGAGCACCTGCAGCGCCGGCGCGGCATCGGGCCAGTACCCGATGCGTACGCTGATCACGCGGATGCTGCCGGGCAGCAGTTCGGCGGCGCGCGCGCGTTTCATGCCGTGGCGCGCCATATAATCCATGTCCCCGTGAAACCCGGCTTCCAGCCAGGCGGCCAGGCCAGGCTCGGCATCGGTGAGATCGACCCCGCCGACGCCGACCGCGTCGAAGCCGAGTTCGCGCCCCCACTGTCTGATCCGCGCAACAAGCGCCGCGCCGTCGAGGATGGTCCCGTCGGCCGCCGCCCCGTCCGGCGCCGGCAATTTTGTTTCCATTTGTCAGAGGTCCCGATGATCGAGTCGATCCAGACTGCCGATGATAACGGCGCACGCCTGCAGGCGCATTTGCCCGACGAGGCCGCCACCGTGGCGCTTGGCGCCGCGTTCGCCCGCGTTCTCGCCCCCGGGCTGCAGATCTGGCTGCAGGGCAACCTCGGCACCGGCAAGACCACCCTCACCCGCGGCCTGCTGCGCGGGCTCGGCCACGAGGGCAAGGTGAAGAGCCCGACCTACACCTTGATTGAACCTTACGTCGTTTCTAGCTTAAACTTATATCACTTTGATTTTTATCGCTTCACCTCGCCAGACGAATATCTCGACGCGGGGCTGGACGAATACTTCGCCGGTGAGGGCGTCTGCATCGTGGAATGGCCGGACAAGGCCTCGCCCCATCTGCCCTCTCCCGACGTCGAAATCGTCCTGCAGGCCGGCGGATCCGGGCGGGATGTGGCGATCAGCGCAAACACGGAAGCGGGGCGAACATGCGTGATCGGACTGGTGAAAGCTTTACGGGGCGCGGACCCGGCGCCCGGGACGACCTGAGCCTCTCCCAGGCCTCGGGGCTCGCCAGCGCTGCCGAGGCCTTCGCCGCGGGGCGTATCGATCGCCGCCGGCTGCTCAAGCTGGCCGGCGCGTCACTGGCCATGCTGGTGAGCCCGGTCGGGCTGGCAAGTTCGGCGAGCCTGCTCGCGGTGCGCGTGTGGCCGTCGGCGGAATACACCCGCATCACCCTAGAGGGTTCATCCCGCCTGCGCCACAGCCACATGCTGGTCGAGGATCCGCAGCGCCTGGTGGTCGACCTCGAGGGCGTGCAGCTCGACAGCGTGCTGCAGTCCCTGCCCTCCAAGGTGCTCGACTCCGACCCCTACATCCGCCTGATCCGCGCCGGGCAGAACCGGCCGGGCGTGGTGCGCGTGGTGATCGAGCTCAAGGCCGCGATCAACCCGCAGGTGTTCACCCTGGACCCGGTGGGCAGCTACGGCCACCGCCTGGTGCTCGACCTGCACCCGACCGAGGCCCACGATCCGCTGATGGCGCTGATCATGAAGGATTCGCCGATGGATGCGGCCATGGGCGACGCTGGCGGCAACACCGCCGCGGTGGCGCGCGAGGAGCCGCGCGAACCGGTCCGGCGTGGCAAGCGCAACGAACCGGCGGTCGATCGCCTGTACACCGTGGTGCTCGACGCCGGCCATGGCGGCGAGGACCCGGGCGCGATCGGACGCGGCGGTAGCTACGAGAAGGACGTCACCCTGTCGATCGCGCACCGCCTCAAGCGCAAGATCGACGCCATGCCGGGCATGCGCGCGGTGCTGACGCGGGACGGCGACTATTTCGTGCCCCTGCACCAGCGCGTGGCCCGCGCCCGCCGGGTCCGTGCCGACCTCTTCGTGTCCATCCACGCCGACGCCTTCGTGCGCCCCGAGGCCAACGGCAGCTCGGTGTACGTGCTCTCCGAGCGCGGCGCCTCGAGTTCGGCCGCGCGCTGGCTGGCGCAGAAGGAGAACGATGCCGACCTCGTGGGCGGCGTCAACCTCGCCCGCCAGGACGGCCACATCGCCCGCACCCTGCTCGACCTGTCGCAGACCGCGACGATCAACGACAGCTTCAAGCTCGGGCGCGCCATGCTCGGCGAGCTCGGCAACATCAACCGGCTGCACAAGCCCGAGGTCGAACAGGCCGGCTTCGCCGTGCTGCGCGCACCCGACATTCCCTCGGTGCTGGTCGAGACGGCCTTCATCAGCAATCCGCAGGAAGAGCGCCGGCTCAACGACGAGGCCTACCAGGACAAGATGGCTACGGCGCTGATGCGCGGCGTCAAGCGCTACTTCGAGGAGCACGCCCCGAGCGCCCCGACCAGGGTGGCGCGGCTCGACTGAGCGGCGTATCGCCTTCGCGTCCGGCAGGCTTGCCGAGACTCGTGCCGGAGCGGTGGCGTGATCGGTTGGCGGAGCGCCGCTTTCGCGCCTGCCGGCGCTCCTACATGCCCCCCCGGCTTCGATGGCCGTGCAGCGGCGAACGGGGCGGTCCGGCACTCGGCGAGCGGCTGCTCGCCACCCTCGTCCGCGTGTCCGGCTCTGCCTCCGAGGCCCGCAGCACTGGCCTTTGCCGCTATAATCGCGGCTTTTTCAGGCGCTTATGCAGGTTCACCGCGGGATTCCCGAGCACGCCGACACGGCTGCGGTGCTCACCATCGGCAACTTCGATGGCGTGCATCTCGGCCACCAGGCGCTGCTCTCGCTGCTCACCGGAAAGGCCCGTGCGCTCGGCCTGCCGGCGGTGGTGCTCACCTTCGAGCCGCACCCGCGCGAATACTTCAGTCCCGCCGATGCTCCCGCCCGCCTCGCCTCGCTGCGCGAGAAGCTGCTGCTGCTGTCTGCCGCGGGCGTCGACCGCTGCCACGTCTGCCGCTTCGATGCGCGCTTCGCTGCACAACCCGCGCAGTCTTTCATCGACGACATCCTGGTGCGCGGCCTCGGCGTGCGTCACCTCTTCATCGGTGACGACTTCCGTTTCGGCGCCCGCCGCCAGGGCAACTTCGCAATGTTGCAGGAAGCCGGCGCACGGCTGGGCTTCGGGGTGGAGTCCATGCCCACGCTCACGGTCGCCGGCGAGCGCGTGTCGAGTTCGGCGGTGCGCGCCGCGCTCGCCGCAGGCGATCTCGCCCACGCTGCGCACCTGCTCGGCCGCCCCTACAGCATCGCTGGCCGGGTCAGCCATGGAGACAAGCTCGGCCGCCAGCTCGGCTTCCCGACCGCGAACATCCAGATGAAGCACCGCCGCCCGGCGCTGGGCGGTGTGTACGTGGTGAGCGTCGAGGGCCTCGCGGCCGGCCCGGTGGCCGGCGTCGCCAACATCGGGCTGCGCCCGACCGCGACCGCGAACGGCCGCGCCCGCCTCGAGGTCCACCTCTTCGACTGGGCGCAGGACTGCTACGGCGCCCACATCCGCGTACATTTCCTGCACCGCCTGCGCGCAGAGCAGAAATTCTCCTCGCTCGACGCGCTGCGTGCGCAGATCGCGCTCGACAGCCTGGCCGCCCGCGACTGGCTGGCCGCGAACCCTCTGCCCGCCTGAAGGCCCGACGAACCCCGACGATCCCACCGACTTCCGACTCCGCCATGGCCGACTACCGCAAGACGCTCAACCTGCCCGACACCCCCTTCCCGATGCGCGGCGACCTGCCCAAGCGCGAGCCGGGCTGGATCGCCGACTGGCAGCAACGCAAGCTCTACCAGCGCATCCGGAAGGCCAGCGCCGGCCGGCCCAAGTTCGTGCTCCACGACGGCCCGCCCTACGCCAACGGCAGCCTGCACATCGGCCACGCGCTCAACAAGATCCTCAAGGACATCATCGTGCGCTCGAAGACGCTCGCCGGCTTCGACGCGCCCTACGTGCCGGGCTGGGACTGCCACGGCCTGCCGATCGAGCACAAGGTCGAGGTCACCCACGGCAAGAACCTGCCCGCGGACAAGGTGCGCGAGCTCTGCCGCGCCTACGCCGCCGAACAGATCGAGATCCAGAAGGCCGACTTCATCCGCCTCGGCGTGCTCGGTGACTGGGACAACCCCTACCGCACGATGGACTTCGCCAACGAGGCCAACGAGATCCGCGCGCTCGCCGAGATGACGAAGAACGGCTACGTGTTCAAGGGCCTGAAGCCGGTGAACTGGTGCTTCGACTGTGGCTCGGCGCTCGCCGAGGCCGAGGTGGAGTACGCCGACAAGCCCTCGCCGACCATCGACGTCGCGTTTCCGGTTTCCGCGGCACACGCCGACAAGCTCGCCGCCGCCTTCGGCCTGGCGAAGCTCGACAAGCCCGCCGCCGCGGTGATCTGGACCACCACCCCGTGGACCATCCCCGCCAACCAGGCACTCAACGCCCACCCCGAGTTCGACTACGCGCTCGTGGACGTCGGCGATCGCCTGCTGGTGCTCGCGAAAGAGCTCGTCGAATCCGCCCTGCAGCGCTACCAGCGCGAGGGCACGATCGTCGCCACCGCCAAGGGCGCAGCGCTCGACCGCATCGAGTTCCGTCACCCCTTCTTCGACCGCGTCTCGCCGGTGTATCTGGCCGACTACGTCGGCATCGACGCCGGCACCGGCATCGTGCACTCGGCGCCGGCGCACGGCGTGGACGACTTCAACTCGTGGCGCGCCTACGGCCGCAGCAACGAGGAGATCCTGTCGCTGGTGATGGGCGGCGGCGAGTACGTGCCCGACCTGCCCTTCTTCGGCGGCATGAACATCTGGAAGGCCAACCCGGTCATCGTCGACAAGCTCGCCGAAGTCGGCGCGTTGCTGTCGCACGGCAAGATCACCCACAGCTACATGCACTGCTGGCGCCACAAGACGCCGCTGGTCTATCGCGCCACCGCGCAGTGGTTCGTCGGCATGGACCGCGACGCCGCCGACGGCTCGACGCTGCGCGAGCGCGCGCTGCGCGCGGTCGAGGCGACCAAGTTCTACCCGGGTTGGGGCCAGGCGCGCCTGCACGCGATGATCGCCAACCGCCCCGACTGGTGCATCTCGCGCCAGCGCAACTGGGGCGTGCCGATCCCCTTCTTCCTGCACAAGGAGACCGGCGAGCTGCATCCGCGCACGGTCGAGCTGATGGAAGCGGTCGCACTGCGCGTGGAGCAGGAAGGCATCGAGGCCTGGTTCAAGCTCGATGCTGCCGAGCTGCTCGGCGCCGAGGCTGCGCAGTTCGAGAAGATCAGCGACACCCTCGACGTCTGGTTCGACTCCGGCACCACGCACAAGCACGTGCTGCGCGGCTCGCACAACGACGGGCACCCGGAAGGCCCGCGCGCCGACATGTACCTGGAAGGCTCGGACCAGCACCGCGGCTGGTTCCACTCCTCGCTGCTCACCGGCTGCGCGATCGACGGGCACGCGCCCTACCGCAGCCTGCTCACCCACGGCTTCGCGGTGGACGGCCAGGGCCGCAAGATGAGCAAGTCGCTCGGCAACGTGGTCGTGCCGCAGGAAGTCACCGGCAAGCTCGGCGCCGAGATCCTGCGCCTGTGGGTGGCGTCCACCGATTACTCGGGCGAACTGTCGATCTCCAAGGAGATCCTCGACCGCGTGGTCGAGGTCTATCGCCGCGTGCGCAACACCCTGCGCTTCCTGCTCGCCAACACCGCCGACTTCGACATCGCCAGGGACGCCGTGCCGCTCGAGCAGTGGATGGACCTCGACCGCTACGCGCTCGCCTTCACCCGCCAGATGGCGCAGCAGGCCGAGGCCGACTACGCCAGGATGGAGTTCCACCGCATCGTGCAGGCGCTGCAGGTGTTCTGTGCCGAAGACCTCGGCGCCTTCTATCTCGACATCCTCAAGGACCGCCTGTACACCACCGCCGCCGGCAGCCTGCCGCGCCGCGCCGCGCAGACCGCGCTGTGGCACATCACGCAGACCCTGTTGAAGCTGATGGCGCCGATCCTGTCCTTCACCGCCGAGGAGGCCTGGGCCATCCTCAACCCGGCCAAGGCCGGCGAGGAAGCCGACAGCGTGATGCTGCACACCTTCCACGCCCTGCCCGCTCAGGAGGGCGAGGCCGGCCTGATCGCGCGCTGGGAGACCATCCGCGCGGTGCGCGCCGAGGGCCTCAAGGTCATCGAGGCGCTGCGCACCGAAGGCAAGGTCGGCGCCTCGCTGCAGGCCGAACTCGAGCTCGCGCTCACCACCGACAAGTTCGCCGCCATGGTCAGCCTGGGCGAGGACCTGCGCTTCGTCACCATGACCTCGGTGGCCATCCTGTCCGAAGTGGCCGGCGCGGAGCACGAGCGTATCGTCGCCACCCCGAGCTCGGCGCAGAAGTGCGAGCGCTGCTGGCACTACGTCGATTCGGTCGGCAGCGATGCCGAGCATCCGACGCTGTGCGGACGTTGCGCGAGCAACCTGTTCGGCGCAGGCGAAACCCGCACCCATGCCTGAGGCAGCCGCGACGATGAGCTCTCCTGCGCCGCGCAATGCGCTCGCGCTGATGCTGCCGTGGCTGGTGCTCGCCGTGCTGGTCGGCGTGCTCGACCAGGTCACCAAGCAGCTCGTGCTGGCGAACCTGCACCGCGGCGAGATGATCCCGGTGACGGGTTTCTTCGACCTGGTGCTGGTGTACAACACCGGCGCGGCGTTCAGCTTCCTCGCCGAGCACAGCGGCTGGCAACGCTGGTTCTTCACCGTGCTGGCGCTCGCCATCAGCGCCTGGCTGCTCGCGCTGATGCACCACCACCGCCATGAGAAGCTGCTGCCGGCGGCCTTCGCGCTGATCATCGGCGGCGCGCTCGGCAACGTCTACGACCGCATCGTGCACGGCGCGGTCGTGGACTTCCTGCACTTCCACTACGCCGGCTGGAGCTGGCCGGCGTTCAACCTGGCCGACTCGGCCATCACCGTGGGCGTCGTGATGATGCTGTGGGGCCAGCTTTTCGGCCCCTCCACAGGCGACCAGCCCCGACCCGGAGCACCATCTTGAGCGAAGCGATCCAGGCCAACAGCCTCGTCACCCTGCACTACCGCATCTCGCTGCCGAGCGGACAGCCGCTGATCAGCACCTTCAACGCCACTCCGGCCACGCTGCAGCTCGGCGCGGGCGAAATGCTGCCCGCCATGGAGCGCCTGCTGATCGGCCTCATGCCCGGCACCCACCATGTCTTCGAGCTCGCCGCCGACGAAGCCTTCGGCCCCTATCGCGACGAACTCGTCGAGCGCGTGAAGCGCGAACACATGCCCGAAGAAGAGATCGAAGCCATGAGCATCATGGAGTTCACCGCCCCCGACGGCTCGCGCTACTCCGGCCTGGTGCGCGAGATCGACGCCGAGTCGGCGCTGATCGACTTCAACCACCCGCTGGCGGGCAAGGCGATCCGCTTCGAGGTGCAGGTGATCGGGATCTCCTGAACGCCACCCGCAACACCCCACAGAGAAAAAAGATGAACGATAAGGAAATCCTGCTCGCCAATCCGCGCGGCTTCTGCGCCGGCGTCGAGCGTGCGATCGAAATCGTGGAGCGCGCACTCAAGCGCTACGGCGCGCCGATCTACGTGCGCCACGAGGTCGTGCACAACAAGTTCGTCGTCGACGACCTGCGCGCCAAGGGCGCGATCTTCGTCGACGAGCTCGACGAGGTGCCCGCCGGCAACACGGTGATCTTTTCCGCCCACGGCGTCTCGCTGGCGGTGCGCGAGGAAGCCGAGCGCCGCGGCCTGCGCGTGTTCGATGCCACCTGCCCACTGGTCACCAAGGTCCATGTCGAGGTGGCGCGGATGCGCGACCAGGGCAAGGAGATCGTCATGATCGGCCACAAGGGCCACCCCGAGGTCGAGGGCACCATGGGCCAGGTCGATGGCGGCATCCATCTGGTCGAGACCCCGGCCGACGTCGCCGCACTGCAGGTTTCCGACCCCGATCAGCTCGCCTACGTGACCCAGACCACGCTGTCGGTGGATGACGCGGCGGCGATCGTGGACGCGCTGCGTGCCCGCTTCCCCCGCATCGTCGGGCCGAAGAAGGACGACATCTGCTACGCCACGCAGAACCGCCAGGACGCGGTGAAGTTCATGACCCCGCACGCCGACGTGGTGTTCGTGGTCGGCTCCAAGAACAGCTCCAACTCCAACCGCCTGCGCGAGGTCGCCGAACTGCGCGGCGTGCCCGCCTACCTGATCGACAACGCCGACGGCATCGACCCCGCCTGGATCGAGGGCAAGCGCCGCGTCGGCGTCACCGCGGGCGCGTCGGCGCCGGAGGTGCTGGTTGCAGAGGTGATCGCCCGCCTGGAAGAGTTGAGCGGCGGCAAGGTGCGCAACCTCGACGGCGTGCCCGAGCGCGTGACCTTCGCGCTGCCGAAGGAACTGCAGGACGCGCGCTGAGGCGTGCGCCCACCTCGCGACGACCGGATTCGCGACTTCCGCCGCTCCTACATCCCACCCCAAACGCAAGCGGTTCTGTAGGAGGGCAGGAAGGCGCGAACGCAGCCGCTTCGCCTCACCCGCCGATGTGAGGCTCCATGATGCGGCGGTAGAACTCGTGGAAGTGCTGCATGCCGTCCTCGAAGGGCGACTGGTAGGGGCCGACCTCGTTGCGCCCTTCCTTCATCAGCGCCCTGCGCCCGCGGTCCATGCGCTCGCCGATCTCGTCATCCTCGATCGCCGTCTCCATGTAGGCGGCCTGCTCGGCGTCGACGAACTCGCGCTCGAACTCGGCGATGTCCTCGGGGTAGTAGAACTCGACCACGTTGGTCGTCCTGTCGATATCGGTCGGGATCAGCGTGCTCACCACCAGCACGTGCGGGTACCACTCGACCATGATGTTGGGGTAGTAGGTCAGCCAGATCGCACCGTGCGTGGGCCTCTTCTCGCCGTAGTAGTCGAGCACGGCCTTGTGCCACTTGGCGTAGGTCGCCGAGCCCGGCTTGGCGAGCGAGGTGATACCCACCTTCTGCACCGAATACCAGTCGCCGAATTGCCAGGTCAGGTCCTTGCAGGTCACGAAGTTGCCCAATCCGGGGTGGAAGGGAACGACGTGATAGTCCTCCAGATAGACCTCGATGAAGGTCTTCCAGTTGTAGTTGCAGTGGTGGATCTCGACCTTGTCGAGCTTGTAGCCCGAGAAGTCGAGCTCGCCCGCCACCTGCATGCCGGCGAGGTCGGCGCCGGCCGAGCGCGGCCCCTTGAAGAGCAGGCCGTTCCAGCGCTCGAGCTCGTCGCGCCTGAGGCCCAGGCAGGGCTTCTCGGGAAAGTGCGGCGCACCGAGCAGATTGCCCTGGCGGTCGTAGGTCCACCGGTGCACCGGGCACACCACGTGCTTGGTGGTGCCGCTGCCCTGCAGCATGATGGCCTGGCGATGGCGGCAGACGTTGGACATCTGATGGACGCCCGCCTCGGTGCGGAACAGCAGCTTGGAATGGTCCAGCCACTCGAGCGAACGGTAGTTGCCGACCTCGGGAACCATCAGCTCATGGCCGACGTACCCCGGCCCGGCATCGAAGAGGAGCTTTTTCTCCAGTTCGAAAACCTTCTGGTCGAAGTACCACGAGACAGGCAGCTGGGAGGCAGCCTGGGCCAGTTGAGCCTTGGAAGCGATGTCGGACATCCCCGAACCTCCTCTTGCGGACAAGAAATCCGGAAAAATAAAGGGTTTAGTGTAAGGCAGCCCCTGTTTGACCGCCATACCCGCCTTCGGTTATTTTCCCGCTTTTGCCGCGCCAGATATTGATCCATGCCAAAGTCGGCATCCTCCCCCAAGTCGTTCGAAGCGGCGGTCTCCGAGCTCGAGGCCATCGTCCAGGAAATGGAATCCGGCAATCTACCGCTCGAGGATGCCCTCGCGCGCTACCAGCGCGGCGTCGGCCTGCTGCGCCACTGCCAGGCCACGCTCGGCGACGCCGAGCAGCGCGTGCGCATGCTCGAAGGCGACGGCCTCACCGATTTCCCGACCGATTCGAGCCGTGACGGCGACCAGGCAGGCGCATGAACGCAGACAGCAAGCTCCCCTCCTTCTCCGAATGGACGGCTCAGATCCAGCAGCGCACCGAGGTCGCGCTCGCCGGCGTGCTGCCCGACCCCGCGGTGGCTCCGCAGCGCCTGCACGAGGCGATGCGCTATGCGGTGCTCGGTGGCGGCAAGCGCGTGCGCCCGCTGCTCGCGCATGCGGCCGGCGCACTCGCCGGTGCCGCGGCCGAGGACCTCGACCGCATCGCCTGCGCGGTCGAGCTGATCCACGCCTATTCGCTGGTGCACGACGACCTTCCGTGCATGGACGATGACGTGCTGCGCCGCGGTAAACCCACCGTGCATGTCGAGTTCGACGAGGCCACCGCCCTGCTCGCGGGCGACGCGCTGCAGACGCTGGCCTTCCAGGTTCTCGCCGAGCGTCCGCTCGGCACCGAGCCGGCGAACCAGCTCGCGATGCTGAACCAGCTCGCCGTCGCCTCCGGCTCGCGCGGCATGGCCGGCGGCCAGGCGATCGACCTCGCTGCGGTGGGCAAGCGGCTGGGGCGCGAAGAGCTGGAGTTCATGCACATCCACAAGACCGGCGCGCTGATCCGCGCGGCGGTGCTGCTCGGCGCACGCGCCGGCGCGGCGCTGGATGCCGGCGAGCTCGAGCGCCTGGACCACTACGCCAAGGTCGTCGGCCTGCTCTTCCAGGTGGTCGACGACCTCCTCGACGCCGAGGCAGACACCGCGACGCTGGGCAAGACCGCCGGCAAGGACGCCGACAACGACAAGCCGACCTATGTGAGCCTGCTCGGCCTCGTCGACGCGCGCCGGCTCGCCGAGGAGATGCTCGATGACGCGCGCGCCAGCCTGCGCCCCTTCGGCGCGCGCGCGCTGCGCCTGGAGCAGCTGGCGGACTACATCGTGCACCGCGCCTTCTGATCACGCCCGACGACGGCCCCCAAGAACAACCCGAAAGCCGGATCCCCCCATGGCCCCCTACCCGAACCTGGAACGCATCGGCTGCCCCGCCGATGTGCGTGCACTCGATCGCCGCGAACTCGGCGCCCTCGCCACGGAATTGCGCGCCTTCCTGATCGAGTCGGTATCGAAGACCGGCGGCCACCTGTCCTCCAACCTCGGCACGGTAGAGCTGACGATCGCGCTGCACCACGTCTTCAACACCCCGTACGACCGCATCGTGTGGGACGTCGGCCACCAGACCTACGGCCACAAGGTGCTCACCGGCCGCCGCGAGGCGATGAGCGGACTGCGCCACTTCGGCGGCATCTCCGGTTTTCCGCGCCGCAGCGAGAGCGAGTACGACACCTTCGGCACCGCGCACTCCTCCACCTCGATCTCAGCGGCGCTCGGCATGGCGGTCGCGGCGCGCGCGCGTGCCGAGGACCGCCACGCGATCGCGGTGATCGGTGACGGCGCGATGTCCGCCGGCATGGCCTTCGAGGCTCTCAACAACGCCGGCGACATGGAGAACCTCAACCTGCTGGTGATCCTCAACGACAACGAGATGTCGATCTCGCCACCGGTCGGGGCGCTCACCAAGATCCTCGCCCGCATGATGTCGGGCTCGACCTACAACACCGCGCGCCGTGTCGGCGAGAAGGTGCTGGGCGTGGCGCCGCCAGTGGCCGAACTCGCGCGCAAGGTCGAGGAGTACGCCAAGGGCATGATCGGGCCAGGCACGCTGTTCGAGGAGTTCGGCTTTCATTACTACGGCCCGATCGACGGCCACGACCTCGACGCGCTCATCCCCACGCTGCAGAACCTCCGCAAGCTCAAGGGGCCGCAGTTCCTCCACGTGATCACCCGCAAGGGCCAGGGCTACAAGCTCGCCGAGGCCGACCCGGTGCTCTACCACGGCGTCTCCAAGTTCGATCACACCGCCGGCATCCAGGCCGGCAAGAGCGGTGGCAAGCTCACCTACACCCAGGTGTTCGGCGACTGGCTGTGCGACATGGCCAAGGCCGACCCACGCATCGTCGGCATCACCCCGGCAATGCGCGAGGGCTCCGGCCTGGTGCGCTTCGCGCAGGAGTTCCCCGAGCGTTACTTCGACGTCGGCATCGCCGAGCAGCACGCGGTGACCTTCGCCGCAGGCCTGGCCTGCGAAGGCTTCGTGCCGGTGGTGGCGATCTACTCGACCTTCCTGCAGCGCGCCTACGACCAGCTCATCCACGACGTCGCGCTGCAGAACCTTCCGGTCGTGTTCGCGATCGACCGCGGCGGCCTGGTGGGCGCCGACGGCGCGACCCACCACGGCGCCTTCGACCTCTCCTTCCTGGCCTGTGTCCCCAACCTGGTGGTGATGGCGCCCACCGACGAGGACGAGTGCCGCCAGATGCTCTACACCGCGGTGCAGCACCCCGGCCCGAGCGCGGTGCGCTACCCGCGCGGTGGTGGCAACGGTACCGTGCCGCAGGCGCAGATGCGCGCCCTGCCGATCGGCAAGGGGGAGGTCGTGCGCCACGGCCGCGGCATCGCCCTGCTCGCCTTCGGCAGCCTGCTTGGGGTGGCGCGCGAAGTCGCCGAGACGCTCGATGCCACCGTGGCCAACATGCGCTTCGTCAAGCCGCTCGACGCCGAGCTGGTCGCCGAGCTCGCCGCCAGCCACGAGCTCATCGTGACCCTGGAGGAAAGCGCGGTGATCGGCGGCGCCGGAGCCGAGGTCGCGCGCGTCCTCGACAGCCTCGCCGCGCGCCCGCGCGTGCTGCGCCTCGGCCTCCCCGACCACTTCATCGACCACGGCGACCAGGGGCAGCTGCTCGCCTCGGTCGGACTGGACCGGGCCGGCATCCTCGCCAGCATCGAGCGCGCAACCGGGGCTGCGCCTAAAGCTTGAGCATTTTTGTCGGGAAAGTTAAGATCGGCAGCGAAGTGCAACACAATTGCACTTCGCTGCCGGTTCCGGCGCGCCCATCCCCCGACCATCTGCAGGGAACCTGCCCATGAACGCCCCCACCGCAATCGCCATCCCCGACGTGCAGAGCAGCGCCGACAGCCGCCGGATCGCGATCGACAAGGTCGGCATCAAGTCGATCCGCCACCCGATCAAGGTCGCCGACAAGCGCGGCGGCGTGCAGCACACGGTGGCCAGCTTCAACATGTACGTCGGCCTGCCCCACAACTTCAAGGGCACCCACATGTCGCGCTTCATCGAGATCCTCAACGGTCGCGAGCGCGAGATCTCGGTGGAGAACTTCGAGCCCATGCTGCGCACCATGGTCGAACGCCTGGAGGCCGAGACCGGCCACGTCGAGATGAGCTTCCCCTATTTCATCAACAAGACCGCCCCGGTATCCGGCGTGCAGAGCCTGATGGACTACGAGGTCTGCTTCATCGGCAGCATCCGCGAGGGCGGCGTGTACGAATTCACCATGAAGGTGGTCGTTCCGGTGACCAGCCTGTGCCCATGCTCGAAGAAGATCTCGGCCTATGGCGCGCACAACCAGCGCTCGCACGTCACCGTCACCGCGGTGCTCAACGACCACCTGTGGATCGAGGAGATGGTGCAGATGGTCGAGGGGCAGGCTTCGTGCGAGGTCTTCGGCCTGCTCAAGCGCCCCGACGAGAAGTGGGTGACCGAGCGTGCCTACGACAACCCCAAGTTCGTCGAGGACATGGTACGCGACGTCGCCGGGGAGCTGAACCGCGAGCCGCGCATCGACGCCTACGTGGTCGAATCCGAGAACTTCGAGTCCATCCATAACCACTCCGCCTACGCGCTGATCGAGCGCGACAAGCGCCGCGACGCCTGAGCGGCTCACCGCACAGCCCGCGCTCGAGCGCCGGCGCGGGATGGATCGGGCGCGCGATGCTGCAATGCAATAGCCGCGAGCGCAGCGGCGGAGTAAGATAAGCGTTTTCTGAAATAGGAGAACGCATCATGTCCAAGTCCCACGTCCAGCTCATCGGCGACGTCTCCAAGGCCCTCGCCACCTTGCGCAAGGAAATCCCCGAGACCATGCACGGCTTCGGCGCGATGGCCAAGAGCTCGCTGCAGGACGGTGCGCTGAGCGAGCTGCAGAAGGAGCTCATCGCGCTCGCGATCGCAGTATCGCAACGCTGCGACGCCTGCATCGGCTTCCACATCAAGGCGCTGATCCGCCTCGGCGCCACTCGCGAGCAGATCATGGAGACCCTGGGCGTGTGCACCTACATGGGCGGCGGCCCGGCCCTGATGTACGCGGCGGAAGCGGTGCGCGCCTACGAGGAAATGCTGCCGCAGGCCAAGTGAACGGGCGCATCGCTGCCGCGCCTGCGGCCATGCCCGCGCGCGTGCCCGGCGCCACCGCCGAGGACGCGGCGTCGCGTTTCGACCGGCAGCAAAAAACAGTTCACTTCCAAAAAAAAAACACTATAATGCCGACCTTCGAGCGGAGAGGTGGCAGAGTGGTCGAATGTACCTGACTCGAAATCAGGCGTAGGTGCAAGCCTACCGTGGGTTCGAATCCCACCCTCTCCGCCAAATAAAACTTGAAGTTGTGGGAACAGTCGTTATAATCCCGCTCCTTCGCAGTGCAGCAAAAAGCGCCCGTAGCTCATCTGGATAGAGTACCTGGCTACGAACCAGGGGGTAGGAGGTTCGAATCCTTCCGGGCGCGCCAAACACAGCCTTCCGATGTCGGGCTCTAAACGATTTCGGCAACGCGCCCGTAGCTCATCTGGATAGAGTACCTGGCTACGAACCAGGGGGTAGGAGGTTCGAATCCTTCCGGGCGCGCCAGATTCAGGAAACGCCGACTCCTCACCGGGTCGGCGTTTTTTCGTTCGCGGAGCCTCTTTCCGCTCCTCCACCGCCCCTGCCGCCGCATCCGGTCACGACGCACACGCCGCCTTGCCCCGCCGCACCGGCTCGAGGAAAGCGCAGACGAGCTCGATGACCGCCTCGGGGCGCTCGCGATGCGGCACGTGGAAGGTGTCCGGCAGGATGGCGACCTGCGCCGGGCCGGCCGAGAGCTCGCCGATCGTCTCGGGATGCACGCTGGTGCCGTACTCGTCGTGCATGCCGTGGATGGCCAGCACCGGGCAACGCACCTGTGGCAGCACCGACTTCAGCGACCAGGCGGCGAAGCCGGGATGCAGCCAGCTCTCCGTCCAGGCATCCAGCACCCAGCGCGCCTTGTCGCCGTGATAGCGGGCGAGGCGCTGCAGCTGCGATTCGTCTACGAACTGCCCCTTGGCCGCGGCGATGCTGCTCAGGGTCAGGTCCTCGGGAAACACCTGCGCCGACTCGGTGATCAAGGCATCGCAAGCGCCGGCAAACGCCGCCGCGCAATTCACCGCCATGCCGCCGCCCACGCTGTGGCCGAACACCACGAAGCGCTCCAGGCCGAGCTGCTCCCGTACCGCGGGGAAATAAACCCGTGCCTCCTCGGCGATGAAGTCGAGCTCGGGAAGCGCCTCGCGCGCATCCGAGCGGCCGAAACCGAGGCGGTCGTACGCGATCACCCGCCGCCCGCTCGCCACGCTCAGCGCCGCAGGAAAGTCGCGCCACAGCTCGACGCAACCGAGCGAGTCGTGGAACAGCACGATCGGACTCGCTGCGCCCACCGCGTCGCCCCCGGGCGGATTCCACTCCCTGGCGAAGATGCGGCCCTGCGGATGATCCACCCACAAGTCGCGGGGCGGGATGTCGGAAGCTCGGGGTCGGCTCATCGGCACTTCGTCTCCATGTCTTTTCTCTCATGCCCGTTCGCGTCCCGGCGAGTTCCGCCGGCATCGCGCACCATACGATTCCGTATTGAGTACGGCATGACATTCTTGCAGCCTTAACGGATTGGTCAAGCCCGTGCGCCACATCCGCCGGCAAGCTCGGTTAAGCTGTTGCCCTCGCAGTCCACAGCCTTCCGTCCATGTCCGACCCCCATGCCCTGCTCGGCCTGCCAGCCGGCGCGAGCGCGCAGCAGATCAAGCGCGCCTTCCGCAAGCTCGCCATGCAATGGCATCCCGACCGCAACCCCGACCCTGCCGCCGCCGAGCAGTTCAGGCGGCTGCGCGATGCGCACGACCGCCTGCTCTCCACCCTGCTCGGCGACGAGGGGCAGGCCCCGCACGAGGACGAGGCCGCCGCCGAAGCTGCGCCGCAACGAGGCGCCGACCGCTGGCAGACGCTGGAGATCAGCATCGAGGACAGTTTTGCCGGCGCGCTGCACGCGGTCGAGGTCGAGCGCCGCAGCCCCTGTACGCAGTGCGGCGGGAGCGGCATCGAGCGGCTCAGCGTGAGCCGGCTGTGCACGCCCTGCCGCGGCTCGGGCCGAGTGCGCGGTCCCGCCGGTCTGGAGCGCTGTCCTGACTGCGAGGGGCGCGGCTATCGCAACACCGGCCCCTGTGGCGGCTGTGACGGCAGCGGCGAGCAACTGCAGACCCGGCGCCTCGAGGTGCGCGTCCCGCCCGGAGTGGTGGATGACGACGAGCTGCGCCTCGCCGGCGAGGGTGAGCCGCATTCCGACCCGCTTCATCGTGCCGGAGACCTGCGCCTGCGCATCCGCCTCGCCAGCCATCCGCTGTTTCGCCGCGAGGGCCGCGACCTCGTGTTGCGCCGCCCGGTCAGCGCGCTACGTCTGTTGATCGGCGGTACCCTGCGCGTGCCCCACCCGGAGGGTGTGCGCAACATCGAGCTCGAACCCGGCCTTGCCCATCCGCGCAGCCTGCGCGTGCCCGGCGCGGGCTTCCCGGCGCATGGCCGACGCGCCTGCGGCGACCTCGTCGTCGAGTTCGAGCCCGAGCTCCCCCACACGCCCGAGCCATCACTGCACGGCCTCATCGACGAACTCGACCGCGCGCTCGCCGCACGCGCCGAACACCACTTCCCCGAGCTCGCGCGCTGGGAGTCGGTGTGGCTGGACGAGCGCTGACGCGGCTCCCGCAATACAATAAGCGTTTCCTGATAAACCCGCCCCGCCCGGGCACCCGAGGCACTGCCCCATGCGTCGTCTGCTTCCCGTCCTCATCCTCGTGCTGGCCGCGACCGGATTCCTCGCCCTGCGCGCCACCCGTCCCGCCCCGCCGGCAGTGGAAGCGCGCGAGCGGGTATGGCGGATCGAGGCCGAGCCGCTCGCCGCGATCGCGGTGCACCCGACCCTGGTGCTCTACGGCCGCATCGAGGCGCCGGACCGCGTGCGCGCCGCGGCACCGGTCGGCGGTCGCGTGCTCGAAGTGACGGTGCGCGACGGCGACCGTGTCGCCGCCGGCGCGGTACTCGCACGCATGGATCCACGCGACCTGAAGCCGCGCGTCGACCAGGCCGCGGCCGAGCTCGAGCGCGAGCGCATCCGCCACCGCCACGACCAGGAGGCGATCGCGCAGGAGCGCACCCTGCTCGAGCTTGCCGAGGCCAAGCTTGCCCGCTTCGAGCGCCTCAAGAACGCCCGCCTCGGCGCCGAGAGCGCCTTCGACCAGGCGCGTGAGGAGGTTGCGCGCGTGCGTCTTTCGCTCACCCAGCGCCGCCAGGCGATCGCCGAGCACCCCGCCCGCCTCGCCCAGCTCCAGGTGCGCCTGGCGGAGGCCCGCCGTGACGCGGAGCGCGGCGAGGTCGTCGCGCCCTTCGCAGCCCGCATCGGCAAGGTCGAAGTCGCCGCAGGCGACCACGTCCAGCCCGGGCAGGCGCTGCTGAACCTCTACCCTTCGGACGCGCTCTTCCTGCGCGCGCGCGTGCCGGCGATCTATGCGGAGGAGCTGCGCTCCGCCTTGAGCCGTGGCGAGGCGTTGCGCGCGCACGCCGAGTTTGGCACCAGCCGGCTCGGCGCGCGCCTCGAGCGCATCGGCGGCGAGGCCGACGCGCGCGGCGTGGACGTGCTGCTGCGCATGGACGACGCCGCCAGGCTGCCGGTGGGCGCCTTCCTCAATGCGGTGCTGGAGCGACCGCGGCTCGAGGCCGTGTTCCCCGTACCGCCCTCGGCGCTGCACGGCGGCGACCGCATCTACCGCGTCGAGGACGGCCGTCTGAGGGCAGTGCCGGTGGTACGTGCCGGCGAGCGCCGCGACGGCGAGCGCCTCGTGATGCTGGTTCGTGCCCGTGACGAGGCCGCGCCGCTGCGCGAGGGCATGCTGGTCTCGCGCACCCACCTGCCGCACGCGATCGACGGCCTCGCGGTCGAGGTGGTGGGTGACACGGTGGTCGGCGCCCAGGGGTCCGGAGGCGAAGCCGCCGGAGCGGCGCGATGAGGCACGTCAGCCTGCTGGAGCGCCTGGCCGGGCACAAGGTCGCCGCCAACGTGCTGATGCTGCTCGCCTTCGTGCTCGGCACGATCGGCATCACGCGCATGAACGTGCAGTTCTTCCCCACCTTCGAGCTCGACGTGATCTCGGTGCGGGTGGTGTGGACCGGCGCCTCGGCCGAGGACGTGGAGATCGGCATCACCGCACCGCTCGAGGAGCGCTTGAAGACGGTGGACGGGCTCAAGAAGATGAGCTCCACCTCGGCGCAGGGGGTCGCCAGCATCACCCTCGAGCTGCATGAGGACACCGACGCCCTGCTCGCGCTCGACCAGGTACGCCAGCGCGTCGATGAGTTCCGCAACCTGCCGCGCGATGCCGAGACTCCGGAGGTCAGTCGGGTGTCGCGCTACGAGCCCATCGCGCGCCTGCTCGTGCGCGGCGGCAGCATCGAGGAGCTGCGCCCCTGGGTGCGCCGCTTCGAGAGCGAGCTGCTCGCCGCCGGCATCGACCGCATCACCCTCACCGGCCTGCCCGAGGAGCGCATCGCGATCGAGATCCCCGCGGCGGCGCTGGAGACGCTCGGGCTGTCGCTGGTTCAGGTGGGCGACCGCGTCGGCCAGCTCGCACGCGACTTTCCCGCCGGCATCGCCGGCGAGGCCGACGGCGCGCGCGAGATCCGCGGCCTCGAGCAACGCCGCAGCGCAGACGCCTTCGCGCCGCTGCCGGTGGTGAGCGACACGCTCGGGGTGGTCCGCCTCGGCGAGATCGCGCGCCTCACCCGCGAGCCGCGCAACAACGAGCTGGCGCTGTTCGAGCGCGGCGACGCGGTCGTCGAGATGCAGTTGCAGCGCAGCGAGAGCGGCCACTCGCTGAAGGCCGCACGCGTGCTCGAGGGCTGGCTGGAGAAGACCCGCCCGACGCTGCCGCCGAGCATCCATCTGGAGGTCTTCGACGAGCAGTGGCAGCTCATCAGCGAGCGTATCGAGCTGCTGGTGAACAACGGCCTCTCCGGCCTGGTGCTGGTAGTCGCGGTGCTGTACTTCTTCCTGCCGGGGCGGGTGGCGTTCTGGGTCATGGTCGGCGTGCCCACCGCCTTCCTCGCCACCCTGGCGCTGATGTACGTCCTCGGCGGCACGCTCAACATGATGAGCCTGTTCGCGCTGATCATGGCGCTGGGCATCATCGTCGACGACGCCATCGTGGTCAGCGAGGACGCCGACACCCACCGCCACATGGGTGAAGGCGCAGCCCAGGCCGCGCTCGGGGGCGCGCGCCGCATGCTGTGGCCGGTGATCGCGTCCTCGCTCACCACGGTGGCGGCCTTCCTGCCGCTGATGATGGTGGGCGGCATCATCGGCAACATCCTCGGCGACATCCCCTTCGTGATGGTGGCGGTGATCACCGCCTCGCTGATCGAGTGCTTCCTGATCCTGCCCGCCCATCTGCGCGGCGCGCTCGCCGGCGCCGCGGCGCTCGAGCACTCGGCACTGCGCGCGCGCATCGACGGGGGCTTCGCGCGCTTTCGCGACGGCCCCTTCCGCCGCCTGGTGGAGCGCGCGCTCGCCTGGCGCGGCGCCACGGTGGCCTTCACCTTCGGCCTAATGGTGCTCGCGGTCGGGCTGATCGCGGGCGGGCGCATCGGCTTCGTGTTCTTCCCCACCCCCGAGGGGCAGGTGATCTACGCCAACGCCACCTTCGTCGCCGGTACGCCACGCGCGCACACCGAGGCCTTCCTCGGCGAGCTCGAGCGTGCGCTGTTCGCCGCGGAGGCGGAACTCGGCGGCGACCTGGTGCAGACGGCGGTGGCGCGCCTTGGCGGCACCATCAGCAGCGGCAGCGGCAGCAGCGCGCGCGGCGACCAGCTCGCCGGCATCATGGTCGAGCTCGTCCCGCCCGACACCCGCGAGGTGCGCAACGAGCGCTTCCTGGCGGTTTGGCGCGAGAAGCTGCCGACGGTGGCGGGCCTGGAGCTGCTCACCTTTACTGCACGCCAGTCGGGACCACCGGGGCGCGACATCAACATCCGCCTCACCGGCGACGACGCCGACGCGCTCAAGACCGCCGCCCTCGAGCTTGCCGAGACCCTCAAGAGCATCCCCGGCGTCAGCGAGCCCGAGGACGACATGCCCTACGGCCGCGAGCAGCTCGTCTATCGCCTGACCCCGGCCGGCGAGGCGCTCGGGCTCACCACCGAGAGCCTGGGCCGCCAGCTGCGCGCCGCCTTCGACGGCGCGCTCGCCCAGCTCGTGCAGGTCGGCCGCGACGAGCTCGAGGTGAGGGTGATGCTGCCGCGCGAGGAGCGCAGCCGGCTCGACGTCTTCGAGCGCATCAACGTGAGCCTGCCGGACGGCCGCTTCGTGCCGCTCGCAACGGTCGCAAGCTGGGAGTCGCGACGCGGCTTCGAGGCCCTGCGCCACGCCCAGGGCCGGCTCGCGGTGGAGGTCTCGGCAGCGGTGGACTCTCACGTCAGCAACGCCAATGTGGTTCAGGCCGAGCTCGAGCGCGACACCCTGCCGCAACTTGCGCACAAATACGGCTTCGAGTTCAGCTTCGAGGGGCGCTCGGCCGACCAGCGCGAGACCATGGCGGACATGAAGGCCGGCCTCGTGCTCGGCCTGGGCCTGATCTACCTCGTGCTGGTGTGGTCGTTCTCGTCGTGGAGCTGGCCGCTGGTGGTGATGTCGGCGATCCCGCTCGGGCTGGCGGGCGCGATCTTCGGCCACTGGCTGCTCGGCATCGACCTCACCATCCTGTCGATGTTCGGCCTCTTCGGCCTCGCCGGAATCGTGGTGAACAACTCGATCATCCTGGTGAGCCTGTTCAAGGAGCTGCAGCACAAGGGGGCAGCCTTGCAGGAGGCCCTGGTCGGCGCCTCCTGCGGCCGCCTGCGCGCAGTGCTGCTGACCTCGCTGACCACGGTCGGCGGTCTCACGCCGCTGCTGTTCGAGCGCTCGCTGCAGGCCCAGTTCCTGATCCCGATGGCGGCGTCGATCGCCTTCGGCCTGGGCTTCTCGGTGGTGCTGGTGCTGTTCTTCGTGCCCGCCCTGCTGTCGATGCTGGAGAGCCTGCGCGCGTGGATGGCGGGCGCGCCGCGGGAGGCCGCGGCGGGCTGAGGCGTGGCGCGGGCCGCGCGAAGGGCCCGCGCCTGCGCACGAACGCGCCGCTCAGAGGGGCGCTTCGATGCGCTCGACGCCACCCATGTAGGGCACCAGGGCCTTGGGGATCACGATCGAGCCGTCGGCCTGCTGGTGGTTCTCCAGCACCGCGACCAGCGTGCGCCCGACGGCGAGACCCGAGCCGTTGAGCGTGTGCACCAGCTCGTTCTTGCCTTGCGCGTTCTTGAAGCGGGCCTGCATGCGGCGCGCCTGGAAGGACTCGCAGTTCGAGCAGCTGGAGATCTCGCGGTAGGTGTTCTGCGCCGGCAGCCAGACCTCGAGGTCGTAGGTCTTCGCGGCACCGAAGCCCATGTCCCCGGTGCATAGGGTGATCACCCGGTAGGGCAGCTCCAGCTTCTGCAGGATGGCCTCGGCGTGGCCTACCATCTGCTCCAGCGCCTCGTTGCTCTTCGCCGGCTCGACGATCTGCACCATCTCGACCTTGTCGAACTGGTGCTGGCGGATCATGCCGCGCACGTCGCGACCACCGCTGCCAGCCTCGGAGCGGAAGCAGGGGCTGTGCGCGGTGAGGCGGATCGGCAGGGCCTCGAGCGCGAGCACCTCCTCGCGCACGCTGTTGGTGAGCGTGATCTCCGCGGTCGGGATCAGGTATTGCTCCAGCCCCTCCTCGTCGCCGCCGCGCAGCACCCAGAACAGGTCCTCCTTGAACTTGGGCAGCTGGCCGGTGCCGTAGAGCGCCGAGCCGTTGACGATGTAGGGCGTGTAGCACTCGGTGTAACCGTGCTCGCGGGTGTGGGTGTCGAGCATGAACTGCGCCAGCGCACGATGCAGGCGCGCCACCGGGCCGCGCAGGAAGGCGAAGCGTGAGCCCGAGAGCCTGGCGCCGGTCTCGAAGTCGAGGCCGAGCGGCGCGCCCAGGTCCACGTGATCGCGCACCTCGAAGTCGTAGGTGCCCGGCGTGCCCCAGCGCCGCACCTCGACGTTGCCGCTCTCGTCCGCGCCCACGGGGACGTCTTCCTGGGGCAGGTTGGGGAGCGTGGCGAGGAAGGCGTTCATGCGCTCGAGCAAGGTCGGCAGGGCCTGCTCGCAGGCCTTGAGCTCGTCGCCGAGCTGGGCGACCTCGGCCATCACGCCAGAGGCGTCCTCGCCCTTGCCCTTGAGCATGCCGATCTGCTTGGAGAGCGCGTTGCGGCGGGCCTGCAGCTCCTGGGTGCGGGTCTGCAACTGCTTGCGCTCGTCCTCCAGGGCCTGGAAGGCGGCGGTGTCGAGCTGCAGCCCGCGCGTGGCGAGGCGAGCGGCGACGTGGTCGAGCTGGGTGCGGAGAAGCTGGATATCGAGCATCGGAAACGTTCCTGAAAAACCATCGGCAAAAGTTGATGCGGATTCTCGGAAAACCTTCGCAGGCGACTGATTACATGGCGCTGGTGCGCCGCACGAGCACGCACATCGCAAAATCGGCTTTCTTAATCAACGACTTGTTCTTTGTTTTGAATTTCTATCGAACTTGTAAAACCGGACTGGTCCACTATCCTTGAATTGAAGACAAAGCCGCATCAGACGGCCCGGACCTGGAGGAAACGGCATGCTATCCATTCGCGACTGCCTGGACTACTGCGATCTCACCGA
>ERZ795053.2197-NODE-2197-length-23964-cov-6.559747_pt1 | contig 23964 bp, 19 predicted proteins | sample MGYA00375137_ERZ795053 | MGnify/ENA primary metagenome ERZ795053 (study PRJEB30182, sample SAMN05720284) | activated sludge metagenome | isolation source: Anaerobic digester | place: Hong Kong | collected 2014-12-17 ...
GACGACCACCGAGGCGACCACCACCACCTCCGAAGCCACCACCACGACGTCGGAGGCCACCACCACCACCGAGGCAGCCTCGACCTCCACCACCGAGCCCTCGACGTCGACCACCGCGGCGGAGACGACCACCAGCGCGATCGCCACGACGACGCCCAGCGCTCCGTCGTCGGTCACCTCCACCACGGCGCCGGGCTCGGGTGCGCTCGGGTCGGGCGACGATGGCAGCGGTGGCCCCGGCGTTGGGTCGGGCTCGCTCGTGCGAACGGGAGCCGACACGCGCGACCTCGGCCTCATCGGCCTGGGCCTCGTCCTGCTCGGTGGCGTGCTCCTGGCGCGCCGTCGGGAGATCGCCGCCCGCTGAGGTCGCACCGTGGCGGCCGGGGCGGCGGGGCGGGCAGCCTCCGTCGACCGGCCCGCCTGGGCGACCACGCCCGCTAGGGCGTGAGCACGACCTTGCCGCCGTCGGCGCCGGCCACCAGCTCGGCGAAGCGGGCCGGCAGATCGGCCAGCTCCACCGTGTCGCCCACGTAGCCGTCGAGGCGGAGACGGTGCGCGCTCAGCGCATCGATGGTGTCGGTGAAGTCGGCGCGCTCGTAGTAGAGGGCGTAGCGGACGTCGAGCTCCTTGCGCAGCCCGGTGTACGGGAAGGTCACGTCGTCGCTGAGGCAGACGCCGACCACCACCACCCGGCCGTCGACCGCGGCGAGGTCCATGGCCTGGTTCACCATCCCGGGGCGTCCGGCGCACTCGAACACCACGTCGGCCCCGGACAGCGCGAGCTCGAGCATCCCGAGCTCATCGCCGATCGGATCGATCGCGGCGGTGGCGCCCAGGTCGAGCGCCAGCCGCCGACGGGCCGGGGCGGGATCGGTGACGACGATCCGCTCGACGCCGAGCTGGCGCACCCAGGCCAGCACCGCCTGGCCGATGGGGCCGGCGCCCAAGATGGCGACCGAGTCGGTGGGCCGCACCCCTCCCCGCACGACGGCGCGGTGCGCCACCGCCAGCGGCTCGACGAGTGCCTGCTCGACGCCGGTCACGGCGGCCGGGAGGCGGAACAGCTCGCCGGCTCGCGCGGTGGTGAGCTCGGCGAAGCCGCCGGGCCGGGCCAGCCCCAGGAGCTGGAACTCGTCGCAGTGGTCGGCTCGGCCGCGGCTGCACGATGGGCAGTGCCCGCACCCGGCGAAGGGGCGGACGGCGACCGTCTCGCCCACCTTCGCCCCGAGCTCGGCCGCGCCCGGCCCGAGCACTTCGACCACGCCGGCGATCTCGTGGCCGAGGACCATCCCGGGTGCGGCGACGGCGGAGGCGACGTGAAGGTCGGACCCGCAGATGCCGCAGCCGGTGACCCGGATGAGCGCCTCGCCCTCGCCCGGTTCCGGGTCGGGGAGCTCGACGAGCTCCAGCACCGGCCGCTGGTCGGTCATCGCCACGGCGCGCATCGCCCGTCTCCTCCCCGAGGCCCACGCCCCGACGCGGCCGAACGGTACCGGACGGCCGTCGGAGCGGGCAGGCTGGGGGCGTGATGGACCTGTCGAACATGGCCGCCGAGGTCGAGATCGAGATCGCCGCACCCCCCGAGGTGGTGTGGGACCTCGTGACCGACCTCACCCAGACGCCGCACCGCAACCTCGAGACGGTCGAGACGTCGTGGGTGCCACCCCACGACCGAGCCGAGGTGGGCGCGGTGTTCGCCGGAACCAACGTGATGGACGAGATGCGCTGGACCGTGGAGTGCCACGTGACGGTGGCCGATCGCGGCCAGGCCTTCGAGTGGACCGTCCTCGACCCGGCCGAGCCGTCGTCGTCGTGGTGGTACCGACTCGAGCCCACGGGCGACGGCGGCACCCTCGTGCGCCACGGCTTCCAGCACGGCCCGGGACCCTCGCACGTGCGCGCCTTCGTGGAGGGCGATCCCGGCGCGGAGGGCGCCGTGGTGGAGGGCCGCACCCGCATGCTCGAGCGCCACATGCGCCACACCCTCGCCTGCATCCGCGCCGAAGCGGAGGGCACCGAGCCCCCGCCTCGCTGACCGCTGGGCAGAGGTCCGCCCGGGTGGGTCGGCGTGCCCGCTACGGGGCGTACGCGGTGATCTGGAGCGAGAGGGGCGTGGCCAGGTCGGCCGCCCAATCGGCGGCGTCGGTGGCGATGTCGCCGTCGTCCTCGGCGGGCGAGCCGAACTCGGTGGTCCGCACGCCGGTCAAGGTGTCGAACGGTGGGTTGCGGGGATCGGTGTTGGGGATGGAGCTGGTGATGGCGGCGCCGGCGGCGCCGTAGAGCGACGAGTCACCCCAGCACTGGGCCTCCGCGGTGGCGGCATCGTCGCGGTAGTACGAGCTGGTGGTCAGCGGGCCGGCGGTCGAGGTGAACACCTGCTGGGTGAGCACCTGGCCCTGCGGGCCGTCGTAGGCCTCCCACTCGGCCACGCCGGTCGGCACCGAGTCGGCCGAGCCGTCGACGGTGACGGGCGTGGGCATCGTCGAGGTCCGGTAGGTCATGCCCGTCGCCGCCGCACTGAGGTCGAGGTAGTCCATCACGCCGGGGATCGGGTGCACCCGCAGCTCGGTGATGACCACCTCACGATCCCGGTAGAAGACGTGGGTGCGCTGGGTCACCGGCCCGGAGTTCGCACCCACGTACGAGCGGATGGCGCGCACCGGGCCGTCGATGTTGGCGACGAAGGCGCCCTCGGCGTCGGCGAAGGTGTCGTTGCTGCGTCCGCACACGTCGATGGCGAACTGGTTCTTGTGCCCGTCGAGGATGTCGACGCCGCTGGCTCCGGGAGCCAGCACCTTCCACGTCGTCTCCTTCCAGCGATCGATGAAGCCGGCCTCGTACACGTCGGTGCGCACGGTCGAGGTCTCCGGGTTCGGCCCGTCGGCTCGCTTGTAGGTCGCCTTGTAATCGCCGCTGGCGAGGACGAAGTCGTAGTCGACGTAGTCCTGGCCGGCGCTCGGGTCCAGGCCGGGCTTCGACTTGAACAGGTAGAGGTAGCCGTACTCGCCCTCGCCGCGCGGATCGGCCACGAGCACCTGGGTCCCGGTACCCGCCACCACGCCGGGAGGCTCGGGGGCATCGGAGGCCCGGGGCTTGCCGCCCGTGTCCGACGACAGGAAGGCGATCTCGTCGTCGGCGTCGACCTTGGGGTTCGTGTCGGCGCCCACGAACGTGTTCGGATCGGCGTACTGCAGCCGGGTAGGGCCGCCCGAGCCGTTGCCGTACACGCTCCCCTCGACCCCGGCGGTGGCGTTGTTGGCCGGCTGCGAGCCGTAGGCCACCACCTTGCGCTCGTCGACCTGCACCGGGACCTGCGTCCAGGTGCCCACGTTCCCGATGATCTCGTGCTTGAACGCCACCACGCGATCGGGCGGGACGCCCTTGAGCTTCGGGACGTCGTTGCCGGTGAGCACGACCGGCGTCGAGGGCCGGGCGAGCGACGTGACGTTGTCGCAGCCGGTGAGGCCCACGGCCCCGACCGCCACGACCGCCACGAGCAATCCGATCCGTCCTGCGCGCACAGCCATCCCCCTGTCGTTCGCCGCAGACCCCCTACGGCGTCGGCCACCCGGGCCGTCGGCCGAGCGTACCTGCGCCGCCCAGGGTGCCCACCGTTCGTGAGGGTTCCGTGAGCAGGTGCTGTGCGGGCGGGCCCGGCCGGATCGCCGACGCCGCCCGCCGACCCGGCGATCAGGTGTAGATGGCCTCGATCTCACCGGCGTACCGCGCGTTCACGCCGCGACGCTTCAGCTTGGAGGTCGGCGTGAGCATGTCGGAGTCGGGGAGCCACTCCTCGCCGATCACCTTCACCTTCTTCACGCGCTCGGCGTTGTTGAACGGGGCCATGACCTCGTCGAGGCCGCCCTCGATCTCGGCGATCACGTCGGGGTGCTCGGCGAGCTCCGCCATCGACAACCCCTCGAGCCCGTGCTGGGCCGCCCACACCGGGGCCACGTCGGGGTCGAGCACCACCAGGGCGGAGACGAACGGGCGCTGATCGCCGATCGCGGCCGCCTGGCCCACGAGGGGGATCATCTTCAGCGCCGCCTCGAGGTTGGCCGGGCTGATGTTCTTGCCCCCGGCCGTGATGATCAGCTCCTTCTTGCGGTCCACGATGCGGAGGTAGCCGTCGTCGTCGATCTCGCCGATGTCGCCGGTGTGGAGCCACCCGTGCTCGTCGATGGTCTCGGCCGTCTTCTCCGGGTCGTTCAGGTAGCCCTGGAAGACGTGGGGGCCACGGCAGATGACCTCGCCGTCCTCGGCGAGGGCCACCTCGGTGCCGGGGACCGCCGGGCCCACCGTGCCGGGCTTGATCTTCACCGGCTCCCAGGTCATGGCGCCGGCGTTCTCCGACATGCCGTAGACCTCCGACAGCGGCACGCCCACGGCCTGGAACCAGCTGAGCAGGTCCGGCGGGATGGGGGCGGCGCCGGTGATCGCCACGAGGCACTCGTCGAGGCCGAGCAGCTCGCGCACGCCGCGGAAGGCGACGTCGTCGAGGAACGACAGGGTGGCCAGCTCCTCGTCGGAGGCCCGACCCCACGCCTTGTTCAGCACGATCGGCTTGGCCGCTTCGACCGCCTCGGCGAACTGCCCCGCCTTCTCCGGGTCGGCCGAGAGCGCGCCCTGCACCCCGGCGTGGATCTTCTCCCACACGCGCGGGACGCCGAACACCAGGTGCGGCTTCACCTCGCGGAGGTAGGCGGCGATGTCGGACGGGTTGGGGCAGGTGGTCACCTCGCAGCCCTCGAGCAGCTGGAGGTAGTGCGAGACCGAGCGCTCGGCGATGTGGGCCATCGGCAGGTACGACACGATGCGCGCGCCCGTGAGCGAGTCGAGGGGGATGAGGTCGCGCACCGCGTCGGCGAGGAAGGTCACGTTGCGGTTGGAGATCATCACGCCCTTGGGCGGCCCGGTGGTCCCCGACGTGTAGATGATGGTGACCAGGTCGCTGTCGTCGCCCTGCGACGCGGCCTCGGCGAGGTCGGCGGGCTCGGCGGCCATGAGGTCGTCCCAGGTGAAGTCGGCCTCAGCGGCGCCGGGATGCACGATGCCGAGCGTCTTGAGGGCCGTGAGCTGGTCGCGCACGGGCGAGAACCGCGAGAGGAAGCCCTCGTCCTCGACGATGCCGAGGACCGCCCCGGAGTGGTTCACCAGGTACTCGACCTGGTCGGGCGCCGAGGAGTTGTAGATCGAGACCGGCGTGGCGCCCACCATCAGGGCGGCCAGGTCGAGGACGTGGAACTCCGGGCAGTTGCGGAGCATGAGGACGATGCGGTCGCCCCGGCCCACGCCCCGCTCGCGCAGCGCGGTGGTGGCGCGCGCCACCCGATCGGCGTACTCCGCGAACGTCCACCGTCCCCAGCCGTCGCCGTCGCGCCACCGGAGGGCGACGACGTCGGGGTGGGCCTGCGCCGTGTCGACGAAGATCTGGGCGACCGTCTTGCCGGTGGAGCGGTCGGTCGAGGAGGTCATGGGAGGGCCTTCCAGGTTCGGTGCGCGGGTGGACGGAGGAGCCATAGGACTAGCAGACGGTGTGACGCCCGGCTCGTGGACGAGGCCGGCGCGGGGTTGCGCGCTCGGAGGCCCCGGCGCTTGACTGGAACTTGACCGTCCGGTCTAGAAACGCCGCTCGGACCCCGCTGGGGCCGGAAGGGGAAGGGGCCACATGGCTACCGCTGTCATCGTCGACGCTGTCCGCACCGCGGGCGGCAAGCGCTACGGGAAGCTCTCGGGCTGGCACGCCGCGGACCTCGCGGCCGAGTGCCTCAAGGCCCTCGCCGAGCGCAACAACCTCGACCCCGCCCTGGTCGAGGACGTGATCATGGGCTGCGTCATGCAGGTGGGCGATCAGTCGGTCAACGTCGGCCGCTCGGCCGTGCTCGCCGCCGGCTGGCCCGAGGAGGTGCCCGCCACCACCATCGATCGCCAGTGCGGCTCCTCCCAGCAGTCGGCCCACTTCGCCGCCCAGGGCGTGATCGCCGGCGCCTACGACGTCGTGGTCGCCGCCGGCGTCGAGATCATGTCGAAGACCCCCATGGGCGCCTCGGTCACCCCCGGGTCGTTCCCGATGGGCCCGAAGGTGATGGAGCGCTACGCCCCGCGCGGCGGCGTGGTCATGCAGGGCACCTCGGCCGAGATCATCGCCGAGAAGTGGGGCCTCACCCGCGAGGACCTCGACACCTTCTCGGTGCAGTCCCACCAGCGCGCCGCGGCCGCCACGGCCGAGGGCCGCTTCGACAACGAGATCATCGCGGTGGCCGAGAAGCGCCTCGACCGGGAGACCGGCCAGATCATCGAGACCGGCGAGATGGTCACCGCCGATGAGGGCATCCGGCCCGACTCGTCGCTCGAGACGCTCGCCAAGCTCAAGCCCGCCTTCAAGGAGGACGGCGTCGTCACCGCCGGCAACTCGTCGCAGATCACCGACGGCGCCTCGGCCGTGCTGATCATGAGCGAGGAGAAGGCGAAGGAGCTCGGGCTCAAGCCCCGTGCGAAGTTCCACTCGTTCGCCCTCGCCGGCGTCGACCCGATCGAGATGCTGACCGGGCCCATCCCCGCCACCCACAAGATCCTCGAGCGCTCGGGCCTGTCGCTCAGCGACATCGACCTCGTCGAGATCAACGAGGCCTTCGCCTCGGTGGTGCTCGCCTGGGGCAAGGAGTTCAGCCCCGACTGGAGCAAGGTGAACGTGAACGGCGGGGCCATCGCCCTGGGCCACCCCCTGGGCTGCTCGGGCACCAAGCTCATGAGCACGCTGCTCAACGAGCTCGAGCGCACCGGCGGCCGCTACGGCCTCCAGACGATGTGCGAAGGTGCCGGCATGGCCAACGCCACCATCATCGAGCGCCTGGACTGACCCTCGGGTCGACGCTCCCGGTGCGGTCGGGGACGGTCCACTCCCTCCCTCCGGTCCCTCCCCGATCGCTGCGGTGCCCCGGTCCTCGGACCGGGGCACCGTCGCGTCGAGGCCGCATCGGTAGGCTCGGCGCGTGATCGCCGCCGCCGTCCTCGCCATCTCCGGGGGCGATGTCTTCCGGGTGCTCATCGCGCTGGTGGCGATGGCCGTCCTGCTCAAGGTGGGGATGAACGTGCTGGGCGGCTTCGCCCGGCCCATCCCCGAGCCGCCCGAGCCGGGCGAGCTGCGGAAGGTCCGCCTGGTGTACCGCTGCTCGATCTGCGCCACCGAGGTGCGGATGACCATGGCGAACGACGAGGTGCCCGAGCCACCCCGGCACTGCATGGAGGACATGGACCTCGTCACCCCGGTCGAGGACCTCTAGCACCGCTCGACCGCGAGCGAGGCCGGCGTCCCCATCCCCAGGACCTTTCCCCAACCTGTGGAGAACCTTGGGGAGGGTCACACCCCTGTAACTTCGCCGCCACCTGGGCGTCGGGCCCCCGCAAGGTGGCCGGGTGGGATCAGCGGTACTGGGTGGCGGTGATGATCCCGCCCAGGATCAGCACGAGGCCGATGACCAGGCGAACGTTCTCGGGGTCGCCGAAGGCGCCCATGTAGTTGAGCATGATCACCAGCGCGCCCACGATGATCAGCCCGAACATGATCACCGGCACCCACCACGGGCTGGGCCCGCGGTACTTCTCGGCCTGAGCCGTGGGCAGCGTGGCGGAGCGGGCCACCACCTGCTCGGTCTTCTTGGCGTCGCGGGCCTTGGACTCGGCGGCGGGCGCCGCGTCCTTCGCCGGCTTGGCCCCGGCCTTGGGGGTGACCCGGCGGCTGGTGACCACGCGCCGCTCCACCTTGCGCTCGGCCGCGCTCGGGTCCTTGGCCCGGCGCTCGGCGATCACCGCGTCGGCCTTCTTCTTCGCCTCGCTCGGCGGCGGGACGTCCTCGTCCTCGTCGCCGTCCTCCGCGCCGTCCTCGACCTCGGCAGCCTCGTCCGCTTCGTCGCCGGGACCGGCGGCGGGGTCCTCGACGAGCGCCTCGTCGGTGCCCGGCGCGTCGTCGGCGGCGGTGTCGTTCACGTCGTCAGCCATAGGCGGGCGAGCCTACCGAACCGCTGCGGGCGGCTCGGGTCGACGGCACTACCGTGGCGCCATGGGCCGCCGGGTGCTGGTGATCGACAACTACGACTCGTTCGTCTACAACCTCGTCCAGTACCTCGGCGAGCTGGGCGCCGAGCCGCTCGTGTACCGCCACGACGCCCTCACCCTGCAAGACGCCATCGACCTGGACCCCGACGGCGTGCTCATCTCGCCCGGCCCCGGCTCGCCCGACGACGCCGGCCTCTCCAACGAGGCGATCCTGCACTTCACGGGCCGCAAGCCGGTGCTCGGCGTCTGCCTCGGCCACCAGTGCCTGGGCCAGGTCTTCGGCGGCACCGTGGTGCGGGCGCCCGAGATCATGCACGGGAAGACGTCGCTGATCCGCCACCAGGGGACGGGCGTCTTCACCGGCCTCCCCCAGCCCCTCGAGGCCACCCGGTACCACTCGCTGATCGTCGATCGAGCCACGGTGCCCGACGTGTTGGAGATCACCGCCGAGACCGACGACGGGATCGTCATGGGCCTGCGCCACCGCGACGCCCCCACCGAGGGGGTCCAGTTCCACCCCGAGTCGATCCTCACCGTCGGCGGCCACGACCTGGTGGGCAACTTCCTCACCCAGGTCGACGCCTTCGCCACCGTCTGACCCGGCGGTCGGCGCCCTACGGCGTCGACGTGGTGGTGCTCGGCGTCGACGTGGTGGTGCTCGGCGTCGAGGTGGTGGTCGTGGTGGGTGGCGCGGTGGTCGTGGTGGTCGGCGGCGATGTTGTCGTCGTGGTCGTGGGCGCGGCGGTGGTCGTGGTGGTGGGCGCCGCGGTCGTCGTGGTCTCCTCGGGCGCCTCGCCGATGATCAGCACGACGGCGGTGTCCTTGTCGGCGAGGGCCCCGCTCGACGGCTCCGAGCGGAGCACCTTGCCCACCATGGTCTCGTCGGTGGTCGCCTCGTAGCGGACGGTCGGATCGACGGAGAACTGCGCGTCGCGCAGGGCGGTGCGCGCCTCGTCCTCGGAGAGGCCGGTGAGCGGCGGGACCGTGACCTGGCCGATGCCGGCGCTGACGGTCAGCACGACGGTCGAGCCCTCGTCGACCTGCTCGTCGGCCTTCGGGCTCTGGTCGAGCACCTCCCCGGCCGGTTCCTCGGCCTCGCGCTCGGTGGTCCGGACCTCGAACTTCAGCCCTTCGAGCGCCTCGGTGGCGGTGCCGACGTCCTGGCCGACCACGGACGGGACCGTGACCTGACGGGCCTGGTCGTCGAAGATCCCGAGCTGCTGGCCGAACGCGACCAGCAGGCCACCGAGGACGATCAGCAGCAGGAGGATGATGACGAAGAACCACCACGTCTTGCGCGAGCTGCTGGTCGCGGCCGGCGTCGCCGCGACGGTGCCCGTGGCGACCGGCGGTGGCGTCGGGACCGGTGCCGGTGTGGGCGTGGGCGGGCGGGACGGTCCGGTGGGCACGGCGTTCACCGCCGCGATCGGTCGCCCGTCGCGGAACCGGAGCAGGTCGGCCCGCATGGCGGCGCCGTCGGGGTAGCGGTCGTCGGGGTCCTTGGCCAGCGCTCGATCGACGATCCGCCCGTAGTCGGCCGGGATGTCGGGCACCCGCTCGGCCAGCGGCGGGATCGGCTCCTGCACGTGCTGGTAGGCGATGGCGACGGGGCTGTCGCCCGAGAACGGCGGCTTGCCGCACGCCATCTCGTAGAGCACGACGCCGAGGGAGTACAGGTCGGAGCGGGCGTCGACCGGCTTGCCCTGGGCCTGCTCGGGCGAGAAGTAGGTGGCGGTGCCCATGACCGAGCCGGTCTGGGTGAGGTTGTCCTCGCTGGTGGCGGTCATCGCTCGGGCGATGCCGAAGTCGGCCACCTTCACCTCGCCGGCCGCGGTGATCAGCACGTTGCCGGGCTTCACGTCGCGGTGCACCACGCCCTTGCGGTGGGCGAAGCCGAGCGCCGCGGCCACGTCGGCGGCGATGGCCGCCGCCCGCTTGGGCTCGATGGGCCCGTCGCTGCGGAGGATCTCCGAGACCGACCGGCCGTCGACGTACTCCATCACGATGTAGTAGGTGCCGCGCTCCTTGCCCCAGTCGTAGACGCCCACGATGTTGGGGTGGTTCAGGTTGGCGGCGGCCTGGGCCTCACGCCGGAACCGGGCGACGAACGAGGGGTCGGTGGCGAACTCCGGGAAGAGGATCTTGATGGCGACGAGGCGGTCGAGCAGCCGGTCGCGCGCCAGGTAGACCTCGGCCATGCCGCCTCGGCCCACCCGTCGGTGGAGTTCGTAGCGTCCGTTGAGGACGACCTGCTCTCGTTCGGCCATGGCTCAGCCCAGCCTACGAGACGGGCTCGCGGCGGTCCGGTTCGGGTCCGAGGTGCTCGGCCCCATCAGCCGCCCGCCTCGGTGGTCGTGGTGGTGGCGCTCGTGGCCGGCGGCGCCGGCATCGGCTGGAGGGCCTGGGCCATCACCCGCTGGGCGATGGGGGCGGCCACGCGCCCGCCGGTGCCCTCGTTGGCCCCGCTCTGGTCCTCCACGATCACGGCCACCGCCACGGTGGGCTTCTGGCCGGGCGGGCCGGCCCAGGCGATCGTCCACGCGTGCGACCGCAGCGGCGCCGCCGGCCCGAACTGGGCGGTGCCGGTCTTGGCGCCCACGTCGTAGCCCTCGATGGCGGCGAGCTTGGCGCTGCCGTTCGTCACCACCTCGCGCATCGCGTCGCGCATGATCGATGCGGTCTGGGGCGACACCGCCCGCTTCCACTGGGTGACCTCGGCCTCCTTCACGAGGTCGCCCTCCCCGTCGCGGATGGTCTGCACCACGTAGGGCTCGACCATCACGCCGTCGTTGGCGATCGCGGAGGCCACGAGCGCCATCTGCAGCGGCGTGGCCGCGACGTCGTTCTGGCCGATCGACGACTGGGCCAGCTTGGGCTGGTCGTCGGTGAAGTCGGTGGGGAAGCGAGACGTGGCGGTGGCCAGGTCGAAGGGCGTCTGCTCGTTGAAGCCGAAGGCCTGGGCCCCGGCGGTCATCTTCTCGCCACCGAGGTCGAGGCCCATCTGGGCGAAGGAGGTGTTGCAGCTCTTGGCGAGGATGGTGAACAGGGTGCCGCCGCAGGCGGAGCCGCCGAAGTTCGGCAGGTCGCGGCTCGTGCCCGGCACGTCGAGCGCGCGGATGGTGGGGTACACCGGCTCGGTGGGCGTGACCGACCCGTCCTCCACGCCGGTCGACCCGGTGACCACCTTGAACGTGGAGCCGGGCGGGTAGATCTCCTGGTACGCCTTCGGGAGGAGCGGCTTGCCGTCGGCTGCGTTGAGGAGGTCGTACGCGCCACGCCCGGCATCGACGTCGTGGGTGGCGAGCAGGTTGGGATCGAAGGTGGGGTTGCTCCACAGGCCGAGGACGGCGCCGGTCTGCGGGTCGAGCACCACCACCGACCCGCGCTGGTCGCCGAGCGCCTCGCGCGCCACCTGCTGCACGTCGGAGCGCACGGTGAGGGTGAGGTTGCCGGTGCGGTCCGAGTCGACGAACAGGTCGCCGATGGAGCGGACCTGCTGGCGGGCCGTGCGCCCGGCGAGCTCCTCGTTGTACGCCCGCTCGAGGCCGGTGGCGCCGTACACGTAGGAGAAGTAGCCGGTGAGGGCGGCGTAGAGGTCGCCCTCGGGGTACTCGCGCTGGTACTGGAAGCGGTCGTCGCTCGGCACGGACCGGGCGAGCAGGACCCCGTCGGCCGTGGCCATCGTGCCGCGGGGCCGCGCGAACGCGGCCACCACCGGGCGGTCGTTGCCGGTCTTGGTGTTGAGGTCGTCGGCGCGGAACACCTGGATGTAGTTGAGCTGGGCGAACAGCGCGCAGAACAGCAGGATCAGGAAGCCGCCGAGGCGGCGGATCGAGCGGTCCATCAGCTCGCCTGCGCCATCGCTCGGGCCTCGGCGCGGACCCGGGCGCGGGTGCGGCGGGACGTGTCGTCGGAGATGCGGATGAGCAGGGCGACCAGCACGTAGTTGGCCACCAGCGCCGAGCCGCCGTAGGCGACGAAGGGCAAGACGACGCCGGTGAGCGGCAGGATCCGGGTGATGCCGGCGAGGATCACGAAGGCCTGGAAGCCGATGAGCGCGGTGAGCCCGGCGGAGAGCAGCTTGTCGAACGGGTGCTCGGCCTGGGTGGCGGTGCGCAGCCCGGAGCCGACGATGAGCAGGTAGGCGACGAGGATCGCGGTGGCCCCCAGCAGGCCCAGCTCCTCGCCGATGGCCACGAAGATGAAGTCGCTCTCCACGTAGGGGACCTTCTCGGGCCGGCCGAGGCCGATGCCCGTGCCGGCCACCCCGCCCCAGGCCAGGGCGTACCAGCTCTCCGACAGCTGACCGCCGATGTCGTTCCAGGGGTTGAGCCACTGGGTGACGCGGTTCTGGACGTGGGCGAACTGGGTCCACGCGCCGTACGCGGCGGCGCCGAAGATCAGCGCCCCGCCCACCGGGTAGGCGAGGCGCCCGGTGGCCACCCAGAGCATCGCCATGAAGAGGAAGAAGAGGAGCAGCGAGGAGCCCAGGTCCTTCTGCGCGGTCATCACGAGGATCGCCATGCCCCACGCCAGCAGCACCGGCCCGAGGTGCTTCAGGTCGGGCAGCACCGGACGGAACTTCGGCCACGTGGCCATCGACAGCAGCTCGCGCTTTTCCACCAGGTAGCTGGCGAAGAACAGGGCGAAGAAGAGCTTGGCGAACTCGCCGGGCTGGAAGCTGACCGGCCCGACGTGGGCCCAGATGCGAGCGCCGTTGATGGTGACCCCGAGGCCCGGGACCAGCGGCAGCACCAGCAGCACCAGGCCGCCGGCCAGGAACGTGTAGCGGTACCGCTCGAGGTCGCGGGCCCGCTTCACGAAGGCGAGCGTGGCGATGAAGGCGGCGATCCCCACGAAGGTCCACGTGGCCTGGTTGGCGGCCAGCGAGGGCTTCACCCGGGCGATGAAGACGTAGCCGAGCCCGTTCAGCAGGGCGACGAGGGGGAAGAGCAGCCCGTCGGCCTCGGGGGCGAGGCGGCGCACCGCCACGTGGGCGCCGAAGAACAGGGCGGCCACCACGCCGAGGAACGGGAGGATGTTGGCCGGCACCGACGAGGTCTGGCCGAGCGACGCCAGCGTGTAGGCCCCACCGGTGACCGCCACGGCGAGCACGAGCAGGCCGAGCTCCGCCCGTCGACGGGCCTGGGCGACCGCGGTCACGGTCCCGTCGTGGTGGTCGGGGGCGCGGTGGTCGTGGTGGCGGGTGCGCTGGTGGTCGTCGTGGCCTCGGTCGTCGTGGTGGTGACCTCGGTGGTGCTCGTGGACTCGGCGGCGCGGTGATCGAGCGCCTGCTGCTGGAGGAACATCACGAAGCGGGTGGCGCTGCGCCGCGACGTGAACTGCGGCTTCTGCTCCACCAGGAGGCTCTGGTCCTCGGGGAGGTCGTCGCGGGTGACCGCCGTGGTGCGGTCGAGCTGGGGATCGATCCACAGCACGCCACCCGGCTTGCCCTTGTAGATCGCCACCTGGTCGCCCTCGAAGCCCACGAAGTAGGTGCCACGGGCGGAGAAGACGGTGGCCCCCACCACGGCGGCGCCGACCGCCAGCACGGCGAGCAGGAACGCCACCACCCGCCAGGTCAGGCGGCGGCTGGCCGCCCGGTCGATGTCGGCGAAGGGGTCGTCCTTGTCGGTGGCGTAGTCGTCGTCGCTCTCGGGCAGGGAGCTGCGGCGCCCGGCGAAGGGGTCGTCGTCCTCGACGGGCTGGGTGGGCTCCTCGTCGTCCTGCGACGCCAGCCGCGAGGCTTCGGCGGCGGCGAGGGCCTCGGCCGCCTTCAGCGAGCGCCCGTCGTCGTCGACCACCTCGACGATGACCACGGTGATGTTGTCCCGCCCGCCCGCATCGTTGGCCAGGCGCACCAGCTCGTCGGCCGCCTCGCCCGGGTCGGCCAGGCGACGCAGCACCGAGCTGATCTGGTCCTCGGAGACATCGCCGAAGAGGCCGTCGGAGCACAGCACGAAGCGGTCGCCGTTGAAGGGGATGACCGTGGAGCCATCGACGTTCACGTCGACGTCGATGCCGAGCGCCCGGGTGATGATGTTGCGCTTCGGGTGGACGGCCGCCTCCTCCTCGGTGAGCTGGCCGTCGCGCACCAGGTCCTCCACCAGGCTGTGGTCGCGGCTGAGCTGGATCAGGCGGTCGTCGCGGAACAGGTAGACGCGCGAGTCGCCGACGTTGATCCAGGCGATCTCGTCGCCCTCGCCGTCGGCGCCGGGCACGACCCGCACGGCGCACAGGGTGGTGCCCATGCCGTGGAGCTCCGGGTCGCCGCCCGCCTTCTCGAAGATCGCCCGGTTGCCGAGCCGAGCGGCCTCCATGAGGTTCTCGAGGCTCGGCTCGCCGGCGTGGGCCTCGAGCAGCTCGACGGCCATCGCCGACGCGATCTCGCCGCCTGCGTGGCCGCCCATGCCGTCGGCCACGCCGTAGAGGTCGGCGTCGGCGAGCACCAGGAACGAGTCCTGGTTGTTCGACCGAACCTGGCCGACGTGGGTGGCGCTGCCCGAGCGGAGGGTGGTCATGCGAGCTCCAGGACGGTGTTGCCGACTTGGAGCCGGTCCCCACGGCGCATGGCCTGCGGGCCCTGCACCTTCTGACGGTTGAGGTAGGTGCCGTTGGTGGACCCGAGGTCCTCGACGAACAGCTGGCCCTCCCGGGCGAACACTCGGGCGTGGAGCTGCGAGGCGTAGGTGTCGTCGAGCGTGACGCCGCAGCCGGCCGCGCGCCCGACGGTGACCTCGTCGCCCAGCGGGAACGTGCGGCCGCGCAGCTCGGGCGGGGCCACGATGGCCAGCTGCACCGGCGCCGCTTGGCGCTCGACCTTGCGCGCCTGGCGGGCGGCCTGCCTCGGCGTGGCCGGCGCGGCCGTGGCGAGGACCGGCTTGGGGGCGCGGATCTCGGCCCACACCGCCCGCAACACCCGGAAGAAGAACAGGTAGAGCAGAGCCAGCAGGCACAGCTTGAGGATCGTGAGCAGCTGCTCGTCCATGTCCGGGCGAGCCTACCGGCCGTCCGATCTGCGGTCCGGCGCGCGGGGTGCCGGCCCGGTCGCGCCGCTCGCTCGGCGACGCCACCGCCCCACCCCCGACGGCGTTCTCCACCCCGATCACGCGCTCCCAGCGCACGATCCGCGCACAGAACGCCGTACACCCCTCCCCGAACGACCCCATCGGCGTTCTCCACCCCGATCACGCGCTCCCAGCGCACGATCCACGCACAGAACGCCGTCGGGGGGCAGGCCGCCGGCGGTGGGCGGGCTAGGAGGCTTCGAAGTGCAGGACGGTGTTGCCGAAGGCGATCTCGTCGCCCTCGCGCAGCTCCTGGCTCGACACGCGGGTGCCGTTGATGCGGCTGCCGTTGGTGGAACCCAGGTCGACGAGGACCCACCCGTTGCCGTGCGGTCGGATCTCGGCGTGGTTCCGGCTGACGTTGGGGTCGCCGAGCTGGAGGGTGGATTCGGGCTTGCGACCGACGGTGACCACCTGCTCGCCCAGCTGGAGGCGTTCACCGGTGGGGAGCACGAGCGCCCCGGCGCCCAGCCCGCCGCGACCCTCGCGCATGCGGCCCACGATCTGGAAGGAGCCGGCGTGCTGGGCGTCGGCCACCTCGAGGTGCACCGAGACGGGGCCCATGAAGACGTACCCCTCGCCGCGGGCGTGCTCGCGAGCCGCCTCGGCCAGCTCGCGCTGGAGGCTGTCGGCCACCTCGGCGAACTGCTCGTGGTCGAGCTCGGACAGCTCGATGGTGAAGTGGTTCGGCACGAGCGTGCGGCCGCGGACGTCGACCGAGCGGTTGTCGTCCATCTCGCGCACCAGGCGACGGCCGAGCTCGACGGGACGGATGCCCGAGCGGAACAGCCGGGCGAAGGTGCCCTCGACCATCCGCTCCAGCCGTCGTTCGAACCCCTTCAGCGCCACGAGCGGGCAGGTTACCGGTGTGGGGCCGGGGACCGGGGTGCGCTAGGTTGTCCCGGCTGCTCGGGCGAGTGGCGGAATTGGCAGACGCGCTGGATTCAGGTTCCAGTGTCCGAAAGGACGTGGGGGTTCAAGTCCCCCCTCGCCCACCGAGCCGAACCCGACCGACGCGATCGATCGAGGTCCGAGGCGAGGCCGTCCCCAGCGGGGCGGCCTCGTCCGCGTCCGGGCCCGGACGCGACGGAGGGCCGGCCCGTGGGGTAGGCCGACCCTCCGAGGTGGGGGTGTTGGTGTGGGATCTCGGCGCTACAGCTGCGCCCGGCGGCCGCCGACGGCGGCGAGGATCAGGCCCACGACGCCGATGGCGGCGACGATGAGGCCGATGGTGGAGCTGACGGTGGCGGCGATGACGACGCCCACCACGATGACGACGAGCGCGGCTCCGATGGTCATGGCGGGTCTCCTCTTGCAGGGGATGGGCGCTCGGGGGAAGCGTGACGGCCGCTTCCCACCGCCGGAGCGATCCAAACCCGCGGCGCCCCGGATTATCCGGGCCGTCCGGCCCGTTGGACCCATCCGTGCTCCCACCCCTCTCGCTCCTCGACCTCGCCCTGATCGGCAAAGGACAGTCGACCGGCGACGCCCTGCGCGCCAGCGTCGAGCTGGCCCAGCGGGCGGAGGCCCGCGGCTACCGGCGGGTCTGGTATGCCGAGCACCACAACATGGGCTCGATCGGGTCGTCGGCGACGAGCGTGCTGATCGCCCACGTGGCGGCGCACACGTCGACCATCCGCCTCGGCGCCGGCGGGGTGATGCTGCCCAACCACTCGCCGCTCACCATCGCCGAGCAGTTCGGCACGCTCGCCGAGCTCCACCCGGGCCGCATCGACCTCGGCCTCGGCCGGGCGCCCGGCACCGACCAGGTGACGATGCGGGCGCTACGCCGCAACGGCCAGGAGGCCGACCACTTCCCCCAGGACGTGCAGGAGCTCCAGGGCTACCTGCGCGACGAGACGCTCGTGCCCGGCGTCAACGCGACCCCCGGCCGGGGCACCGACGTCCCGCTCTACATCCTGGGCTCCTCGCTGTTCGGTGCGTCGCTCGCCGCCGCGCTGGGGCTCCCCTACGGCTTCGCCTCGCACTTCGCGCCCGAGGCGCTGCAGCGGGCGGTGGCGCTCTACCGGGAGCGCTTCGCCCCGTCGGACCAGCAGCGCTCACCCCACGTGATCGCCGGCGTCAACGTGATCGTGGCCGACTCCGACGAGGAGGCCCAGGAGCAGCTGGTGGCGGTTCGGCGGATGCGGGCGGCGCGGATGCTGGCGCGGGGCCGCGACCTGAGCGAGGCGGAGATCGACGCGCTGCTCGCCTCGCCGCAGGGCCAGCACTTCCTCGGGATGATGCGCTACACGGCGGTCGGCACGCCGGAGGTGGTGGCCGACTACCTGGCCTCGTTCGCCGAGCACGCCCAGGCCGACGAGCTGATGGTGGTGCTGGCGTCGCCGGGCGCCGACACCCGGCTGCGGTCGCTCGACCTGCTGGCCGACATCGCCGGGCTCGACGCCGTGGCGGCCGGTTGAGCCTGGGAACCAGTCCCGGACGCCACCCGGGACCCCACCGCTAGCTTCGGCCCATGGCCCACGACCACGGCTCGGGCAGCGGCCACGCCCACGACCACGGCGGCGCCGCCCGGCGCGCCGGCGAGCGCCACCAGGGGCGCCTCACGCTCGCGTTCGTCGTGCTGTTCGGCTTCATGGTGGTGGAGGTGGTCGGCGGGCTGGCCACCGGTTCGCTCGCCCTCCTCTCCGACGCCGGCCACATGCTCACCGACGTCATCGGCCTCGGCATGGCGCTCGCCGCCATCCAGCTGGCCAGCCGGGGCTCGGCTCGCCGCGACCGCACGTTCGGCCTCTACCGGCTCGAGATCCTCGCCGCCCTGGCCAACGCGGTGCTGCTCTTCGGCGTCGCCCTCTACGTGGTGGTCGAAGCGGTGCGGCGCTTCGGTGATCCCGTCGACGTGCCGAGCGGCGCCGTGCTGGTCGTGGCCGTCCTGGGCCTGGCCGCCAACCTGGTGGCCTTCGCCCTCCTGCGCGAGGGAGCGAAGGAGAGCTTGAACGTCGAGGGGGCCTACCTCGAGGTGCTCTCCGACACGGTGGGATCGGTGGCGGTCATCGTCGGGGCCGTGGTGATCGGGGCGACCGGGTGGACGTGGGTCGACCCGGCGGTGGGCGTGGCGATCGGCGCGTGGATCCTGCCGCGCACCTGGCGCCTTGGCGGCCAGGCGCTGCGGATCCTGGTGCAGGCCGCGCCGCCCGGCCTCGACCTCGACGCGGTGGAGCGCGACCTGGCATCGCTGCCGGGGGTGGTCGATGTCCACGACCTCCACGTGTGGACCCTCACGTCGGACATGGAGGTGGCCTCCGCGCACCTCATGGTGGGCACCGGCACCGACCACCACGGCGTGCTCGACGCGGCCCGCGACCTGCTCGAGCGCAGCTACGGCATCGGTCACGCCACCCTCCAGGTGGAGCCCGACGACCACCACGGCTGCGACGAGGTCGCCTGGTAGCGGCCACCTCCGACCCCGGGTGATGTCCGGTCCCCCTCCGGATCGGCGAGACTCGGGGCCGCCGCCGTTCGGCGGCACGACATCGGGCGCCGGAGGACAGCGATGCAGCGAGTGCGAGCGCGCGTGCGCGCCGACGCGGTCGCGCTCGGCGCGCTGGCCGTGTTCGTCGTCGCCGGCCTCGCCTGGCTCCTGCACCCCTGGCACCCGGTGGAGGACCAGGCCATCACCGAGCTCGTGGTGCGCCGGGTCACGTCCTCGTTCCCCCTCGACGGCGCCTACTCGAGCCTCCCGTTCCGCCACCCCGGCCCCGCGCTCTTCCTCTGGCTCTGGTGGCCCTACGAGCTCTTCGGGCAGCGCTCCTCGGCGCTGCTCGCCGCCAACCTCTGGTTCGTCGGCCTCTCGCTCGCCATCGCGCTTGGCACCGCCCGGCGGATGGGGGGTGCGCTGCTCGCCCTCGTGGTCGCCATCGGCATCGCGATCTGGTCGGGCGCGAACGGGCTGCCGCTGCTGCTCCAGCCCTGGAACCCCTACGTGGGCGCCGTGCCCGCCGTGGCGCTCGTGCTGCTCACCTGGGCGATGGTGGAGCGTCGGGCCCGGGCGCTGCCGATCGCCGTGGTCCTCGGCTCGTGGATGGTGCAGGCCCACATCCAGTTCGGCCCCCTCGTGGCGGTGCTGCTCGCGGTCGGTGCCGGCGCGCTGCTCGTCGGCGCCATCGTCCACCGGGCCGACGGCGGGCTGCGCCGCCTGCGCTGGCCGGCGCTCTGGGCCGTGGGCCTGGGCCTGCTGCTGTGGTCGCCGGTGATGGTCGACGTGGTGGCCAACGGCGGTGATTCGAACCCCGCCGCCATCCGCGACCACTACGCGAGCGACGACCAGCCCGAGACCATCGGGCGCCGCGACGTGCAGGGGATCGTCGAGTCCCAGCTCTCGCTGCGGCCCACCTGGGCCGGTGGCGCCCGCCCCTACCGGGCCTACCTCGCCCCGGTGGCCGACCCCACGCCGTGGGGGCTGCTCGTGCTCGCCGCCGCCGTGGCCTCGGCGGCGGCCCGGCGCGCCTGGCGCGAGCTGCGAGGGATGGCGGTGGGTGCGGTGGCGCTGCTCGCCTCGTTCGGCGCCCTGACCCGGGTGAGCGGGCCGATCGGCTCGTGGTACCTCGTGGCGGTGGAGGCGATGGCGATCGCGCTGACCGCGATCGCCCTCACGGCGCTGCTGCGCGGGGCGGTGGAGCTGGCGCGAGGCGTCCGCCGCCCGCCAGCGCGCCTCGAGCGGTGGGCGCCCGCCGCCGCGGGCGTGGCGACCGTCGCCGTCCTCGCCGTCGCCGCCTCGACCCTGCACCTGCGCGGCGACGAGGAGACGAGCGCCCGCATCGCCCGCTCGGTGCTCCCCGCCGTGGAGGAGGCGATCGACGGCCGCCCGGTGCTGCTCGAAGCCCGATCGGGCCGGGGCGGGTGGGTGCAGTCCGCCCTCGTGCTCGAGCTCGACCGGCGAGGCGACGAGGTGCACGCCGCGACCACGCTCGAGGGGAAGTTCCCCGCCGACATCGAGGCCGACCCGCCCGACGACGCCGTGCGCCTGGTGGTGGTGACCGATCCCGACCCGGCGCTCGACTGGAACACGGGCGTGGAGGTGGTGGCCGAGCGCCGCTACTCGCTGGGCGACGAGGGCACCCCGGTGCACCTCGTGATCGTGTCGGCACCGCTCGACGAGCCGTTCGTGACCACGTTCCCCGCCGAGGCCGCGGGCGGCAGCGGCGCCGCTCGCGATGAGCCAGATGGGTAGCACATCGCTCGAAAGGGTTCCAAAGGGACCGATGGTGCGATAGCTCTGACGGCTGCTCGGGCACCCCGCCCGGCTCCCGAGGAGCGAGACGTTGCCCATCGATCGGCGGACCTTCCTGCACGGCGCCACCGCGGCGACCCTGAGCGCCGGGTTGGCGGCGTGCGGTCCGCGGGGCCCGGTCGGCACCCCGGGTGGCGCCGGCGGCGGCGTGCCGCTCGACCTGTCGATCGGGCCGGGTGGCTGGTGCTGGTTCCAGTCACCTCGCGCCGCCATCGATGAGACCGGGTCGCTGTGGCTGGGCTCGAGCCGAGGGACGGCCGCCCCCGAACCGGGGCGCGTCGAGGTCACGCAGGTCGACCTCGCCCGACGATCGGTCGTCGGTCGCTGGGCGCTGGGACGCGATCGGGTCGACGACCACACGTCGCCCTCGGTGCTGGCCATCGACGGCGAGGTGCAGGTGGGCTGGGCGCCCCACCGCCGCGAGGCCTGGCTCGAGGTGGGCCGGCTCGGTGGCGAGCGACCGCGGATCGTGCGGCCCGACGCCGTGGTCGAGCCCGGGCGCGGGACGGCGTACGTGTCGGCGCACGTGGTGGCCGGCGTGCGCTGGGTGCTGTACCGCGGCGAGGGCTTCACCTGGAACCTGCTCACCTCGCCCGACGGACGTCGGTGGTCGGCTCGGGGCGCGGTGGTCCGGCCCGATGCTCCCGGGCAGCGCCCGTACGTGGCGGCAGCGTCCGATGGCGAGCGGCTCCACCTGGTCGCCTCCGACGGCAACCCGACCGAGCGCCCCGGCACGGGCGTCGGCTACGGGGTGATCGAGCCCGGCGGCGCGATCCTCGACGGGTCGGGCCGCGCGCTGGGTCGCGTCGGCGATCCTCCCACCGCCGCCTCGCTCACCCGGCTCCTCGAGGGGCGGGCGGGCCCGGCGGAGGACACCGACACGGATGCCTGGATCGCTCAGCTCGCGGTGATCCACCGCCGTCCCACCGCGCTGCTGACCCTCCGCGAGCCGTGGCCGGCCGGCGAGATCGCCTCCGGGCGGTGGCGACACCGCCTCTTCTGGGCCCGTCAGCGCCACGACGGGCGCTGGACCGTGGAGCCCCTCGCCTGGGCCGGACGAGAGCTGTACCGCAACCAGCCCGACTACTGCGGGCTCGGATGCCTCGACCCCCTCGACCCGACGCGAGCCGTCATCGCCACCGACGTGGACCCGGTGAGCGGCGAGCCGTTGCACTCGCCGATCGACGGCCGATCGCACCACGAGCTGTTCGAAGGGCATCGGCGAGCCGAGGGCTCGTGGCGCTGGACCCAGCTCACGCGCCCCGGCACCCGCGACAACCTCCGACCCGTGCTCGTCGCCGGTTCCGGCACCAGCGCGCTCGCGTGGATGCGAGGTACGTACCGGTCCTGGTCCGACTTCGACACCGAGATCGTCGTCCGCTTCGCCTGAGCCCAGGCCGGCCTCGTGCCCTCGCCGCCCCGACGCGGCCGATCACCGACCTCCCGACCGACGGCGCCCGGCGCCGGGCTCGGGCACACCAAGGAGCTCACATGCACCCGAACCCACGCGCGCTGGCCAGGCGCGCCTCGACGCGGCGCGCCCCACGGCGCCTGGTGGCCGCCTTCGCCTTGGCGGGGATCCTCGCGATCGTCGCCGGATCCCACGTCCGCACCGGTGCGCCCGCCTTCGCGGCCGTCGACGCGCCCCTGGCCGCCCCCGGCGATCCGCACGCCTTCGCCGAACCGGTCTTCTCGGCCGATGCACGCGGCGACATCACCACCATCGGCAACGTCACCACGACCTGCGATCCGAGCTACGCCAACGCCAACTGGAGCGCCGCCGAGTCGGCCGCGGCCTGCAACGGTGCGACCTCCGGCGCCGTCGGCCTCGTCCGCTACGACGGCGCCCCCATGCCGCCGATCAACAACCGCCTCTCCATGCGCTACGTCGACGTCGACGCCGACCCCTCGACGTTCGCCTCGTCGACGGCGCGCCTCGCGGTGCCCGACGGGGCGGTGGTGCTCTGGGCCGGGCTCCATTGGAACGCCGCCACCACGGTCCCGAGCGCCGAGCAGCTCTACGGATCCGACGACCGCACCCCGCCGCGCGCGGTCGACGAGCGGTTCCGAGTCCGGTTCTCCACCCCGGCGAGCGGCGGCTACGTCTCGCTCGATGCCGCGCCGGCCGACGGCATCGCCCGGGACACGTGGGACGACGTGAACCCCGGCGGCACCGTGAGCTACGGCGGCTACGTCGACGTCACCGACCTGGTCGACGCCGGCGGCTCGGGCACCTACGGCGTCGCCGACGTGCAGTCGTGCACGGGCTTCGGCGGGTGCTTCGCCTCGTGGTCGCTCACCGTCGCCTACGCCGAGGCCTCGCTCCCACCTCGCAACCTCAACGTCTGGCACGGTTGGCAGCTCACGACACCCACCGTGGACGGCGGAGCCCAGGAGTTCACCGTCAACGGCATCACCCCACCGCCGAGCGGGCCGGTGAGCGCCCGGATCGGCGTCGTGCAGGCCGACGGCGACCGAGGGCTCGGGCCCGATTCGCTCGACGTCTCCTCGCCCTCGCACCCGACGTGGACGCCGTTCGCCACGATCGACCGACCGCTCAACGCCGGCGAGGGCGACTGGTTCAACAGCACGGTCACGGTGTTCGGGGCCCGTCGCTCGGCCGCCGACGCCGAGCCGAACCTGCTCGCCAACCTCAACCAGGACGTCGCCCTGGTTGAGGACGACACGGTGATCGGCAACGACGACCGGTCGTTCTCGTTCCGCGTGCAGACCGCCGGCACGGAGAGCCTCTACAGCCAGGTGGTCCACAGCGCCGTCGAGATCTACGCGCCGGAGGTGGCGCTGGCGAAGTCGGTCGACCCGCCGGGACCGGTCCCGTCGGGCACCGAGGTCACGTGGCGGCTCGACGTGCGGAACGTGGGCATCGACCCCGTCCGCCGCGCCGTGGTGACCGACCCGTTGCCCGACGGCCTCGAGCTGGTCGCCGGGTCGATCACCTACGTCGAGGGCGCCCCGGCCGAGCTGCTCGGCTCCAAGACCGAGGCGTCCGGCGACGACGAAGCCGAATGGGACCCGGCGAGCCGGACCCTCACCTTCCGCGTCGGTCGGGGCGCCACGGCCACCGACGGCGGCACCATGGCGGTGGCCGACGGCGACGGCTCGGACCACCTCGTCGTCGAGTATCGGACGATCGTCTCGGCGCCGCCCGGTGACGAGGTGCGCAACGTGGCGACCGCCACCGGAGAGGGCCGAGAGCTGGACGACCCCTTCGGACCGCTCACCACCACCTCCGAGTCCGAAGCCCCGATCGCCACGACGCCGTCGGCCGACCTCGGCATCGAGAAGGCCGATGGAGACGCCGTCGTGCGGGCCGCCGGCGACCGCATCCTCTACACGCTCACCGCGACCAACGCCGGGCCATCGCCGGCGCCGGGCGTGACGATGACGGACGAGCTCGACGTTCGCCTGCGCTTCGTCGGCTCCGACGACGGCTGCGACGCCGCGGGCCAGCAGGTGACCTGCCCCGTGGGCGCCCTGGCGGTCGGTGACGATGCCGTTCGCACCTTCGAGGTCGAGGTGGTGGACCTCCCGGGGCCGGGGGAGGCCATCCCCAACGTGGCGACCATCGGC
>ERZ795053.2198-NODE-2198-length-23962-cov-6.645041_pt1 | contig 23962 bp, 18 predicted proteins | sample MGYA00375137_ERZ795053 | MGnify/ENA primary metagenome ERZ795053 (study PRJEB30182, sample SAMN05720284) | activated sludge metagenome | isolation source: Anaerobic digester | place: Hong Kong | collected 2014-12-17 ...
CGAAGTTACCAACCAGGAGGATCAGGTAAAAATGTACCTTCTCGATGATAACAATTATATCTACACTTCCATTGATTTAGGATTGACATGGAATAAAAATATGCCTATACCTTCCAATCCTTGGGATGTGGGCTTATTCGCTTTCCCTTCAAATCCAGATAAAATGCTCTATGGAGAAGTGGATGCCTACAAATCGGCAAATGGTGGTTTGGGATGGGACAATGTCAATAGATGGTGGGAATATTACGGAGATCCCGCAACGAAACTTCATGCCGATATCATGAGCATAAATGAATTTACCACTAGAGACGGAATCAATTTTTGCTTGATAAGTAATCATGGGGGAATTAACTATACAGAAGACTATGGGGAAAATAATTTCAATATTTCATTGTTTGGTCTCAATGTAGGACAGTTCTATGACGTTAAGACTGACCCCAATGATCCATTTTATGTGTATGGAGGGACGCAAGACCAAGGACTTCAGAGAGGAATAATCAATGGTGATGACTCACCCAGCGAGTTAGTGCAGAATATATCTGGTGACTATGGCCATCTTGTTTTTACTCACAATGGCGAGCACCTATGGACTGTCTATCCCGGTGGATGGATTGGGGTTTACGAGAGCCCGAGGATAGAATCAGGACCTACCGCTTCTTATGAAATCAACTCTAGTAACGAAACAGTCTGGATACCGCCAATAATACCTTCATCAAATGCCAATGAAGACGTAATTTATGCCGCCGGAGGAAGCATCGACCCAGAAGACAACGGGTCATACATTATAAGAATAGAAAATTCTGATGGATTTATCGCTTATTCTCAACTGCCTTTTGATTTTTCAGAAGGTGGTGGAACAATTTCAGCCATGGCAATTAGTCCTTTTAATGACCAATTATGGTTCGTATTGACCACAAATGGTCAATGCTACAGATCGACAGACGGAGGAATGGACTTCCAGCTCGTGCAAGAATTCATATCAGAATCTCACTATTTGTACGGTTCATGTGTGCTACCTTCCAATGTAGATCCTAATATCGTATATATTTCAGGTAATGGATATAACTTTTCACCAGTATATGTCTCCTATGACGGAGGCCAATCTTTCACCTCCATGTCAAATGGAATGCCTAAGACTATGTGTTTCAATCTTGCCATGAATAAAGATGAAACTTTGATTTTTGCAGCTACTGAATCAGGGCCTTATGTCTATGTTGTAGATAAAGAAGAATGGTTTCCATTGACTGGCGCTGAAACTCCTAACCAGACATTCTGGAGTGTAGAATATGTAGATGAGATAGAAACGGCAAGATTTGGAACCTATGGACGTGGAATCTGGGATTTTAATGTAGAAGAATTGGTTTCCACTTTTGACAAAATTATCTTTGATTTTGCCATCGATCTCTTTCCTAATCCAGCCAGTGAATTCTTAAATATTTCAATTGAAAAATTTGAAAATCTTGAAAATGGAAAATGTACCGTTATTGACGCTTCAGGAAAAGTTATGAATGAATTAAAATTATTGGATTCTAAAACTTCTTTGGATGTTTCAGATTATCCGGCGGGACAGTATTTCCTAAATATTGAAAAGGAAGGTCAAACTCTTTCAAAACCTTTTATCAAAATTTAAATCAGGGTACTTTTGGATTAGTACTTCTTTCATTGAGATTAATTTCTTCAATTGAGCTTCTTTGCCTGAATGACTCATTGGTATGTGTCGTTTCAATTGATTATAGTTTTCCATTTGCAAAGAAATAGTAATCGTTTCTAGATTAAAATTGCTTTGCGAGAATTTTTCCCAAATAATATCTATGGCCAAGTCATTGGGATGAATTAAATCCCGACAATAAAACCTATAATCTCTCAATTCGTCGGTCATAATTTCGAAAGAAGGGAAATATTCAATCATGTCATCAGATTCAACTAATCTATGGCACACTTCTAACAATCTTGCTTTACTCCTCGTATTTTCGACCATCCCGTCTTTGGTATGCCTCACAGGGCTGACAGTCACTACCACCTTTCTCAGATGTTCGTTCCGAGACTTTAAAAGTTTAATTGCATTATGCAGTTTTTCATACTGATAATCCGTACTGAGCAACGTTTTATTGAAAAGATTTTGATTTTGTTTATGACAATTAGCGACTATATTTCCGACCGATTGCAATTCGTACACATACGATGTTCCTAATGTAATGAGTAGAATGTCGATGTCCTCGATTTCATTAACTATGATCTTGAGATTTTTACAATAATCTTCTTTTGTATCGCAATTCAGTTTGCTCGTATAATCAAAATGAAACACCTGACCATCAGAATTATTTTGAAACATAGCCTCGTTGACTATGTATTCAGGATTATTTATAGAGTCAAGAATATTAGCCATGGAGTGACTATTAAAAATAGTTCCAAATGGGTTAATATGGACATTAAATCCAGCATTTTTCAACCTATGACCAATATTGTCAGAGAAGCAAGAACCTAGACTGAGAATTTTGTCTTTATGATTAATCTTTACGCCAGAAGATGGAATGATTACTGGAGTAAATAAGCCAAGCCCTTGCATCAATATTCTATCTGATCAGTGTAATATCACCAGAGTAATTGACTTCTACTCCATCAATAAATACCGCACTGATAAAGTACACATAAACCCCTTGTTCGAGGTTTTTCCCATTACTTGTTCCATCCCAAGCCAGAGGATCATTTCCAAGGGGTTCGAAGTTTTCTCTTTGAAAAACCAAACTACCCCATCGGTCAAAAATGCTAAAATTCTTGAGTAATACGACTTCTGGGCCGAGATTAATATCCAATTGATCATTGTACCCATCACCATTGGGGCTAAAGGCATTCGGGAAGTCTATTTGTCTATCGTTGATTACTTTAATGAGAATCTCATCACTTGCCCTACACCCATTAACATCGGTTACTTGAATCGTGTACAAAATGCTTGCCGGCGGTGTAGAAACCGCTTTAAAACAATCTGCATCGATACACTCCAAGTATTCGTTTGGCATCCATTCTAAAGTATCGATTGGTGATTCTGAATACACTTCGACCTCCATCACTTCACTCGACAAACCAATTTTTATTTCCTGATCTTCTCCGGCATTAATATAAATCTGCTCGGGTTGTGGAATATTGAGATTTTGTTCATAATCACAACCATCACTATCAAATACATTAATGGTATAGTCCCCCGCATATATAGCGACGCAGCTATCAATGGGATATCTTATGCCATTATTTATAGTGAAAGTATAGCCATTACCTGAACCCCCAGAGACACTAGATACCCCGATACACGTCGGATAGCCATAACATTGGATGACCTCCGGAGTGGATAATTCCGCTTCCACAGGAATCGGTGCAGTAAGTGTATAACTCACGGTATCCCGACATTGGGTATCATCATATACAATTATTTGATAAGTTCCGGGCTGAAGGTTACTTGCTACCGGTGCATTAGAGACATTGGGTGTCCAAAAATACTGATAGCTATCCGGTGATCCTCCTGTCGCAAAGACCGCAATTGAGCCGCCGTCTTCACTAAAACAATTGATATCTTGAGTTAAATTTTCATCAATCTGGGCAATGATAGGATCCACTTTTAATAAAGTAATGGAATCGGTGTTTTTACATCCCATCTGATCCGTCAATTCAATATAATATGTGCCGGGACAGAGATTTTGTTGTAGTGGACTATTGCCTCCGAGATTAATCCATTCATAAAGATAGACACCAGGATTTCCTCCCTTACCTTGAAGAAAGATAAGACCATTGCAATTGTCTCCACAATCTGGTTGCTGTATGGTCGATGCATCTAAGTCTATTACAAGTGGCTCAGGTTCTCCAACATCGAAGAACACGGTATCCGTCGGACAGTTATCTACAATGGCATACATCCATTGTTCACCACCTTCGAGCATAGTGGCATTGACCCCTGACTCACCAGATGACCAGAAATAATACAAATCTGCCTGTGGGCCTGAGCCTCCTGAAGCCATTGCCAGAGCATTACCTGTATTTCCGTTATAACATTTGGTAGGATTGACATTTAATACCTGAGCAACGACCGGTGGCGGATTATTCAAGGTAAGTGTCGTTTCATAGACACAGCCCGCTAGATCCGTCACGCTGACGTGATAATTACCGGCTCCTATATTTGGCAAAACAGCCGATTGTGACAATACATTGCTCGTGTTTCCCTCTTCGTACCATTTATAATCATAAGGCATGGCACCTCCTTGAAGACTGATTGATAAAGAGCCATTGGTGTCACCGACGCAGGCGGGGTCATTTGTGCTGGTCATCGAGGTGAAGGACTCCGGATCTACTAATATCCCAAATGTATCTTTCTCACATCCATCTATGCTTACCGTCACATAATAAATACCTGCACCTAAGTTGGTAATTTCCGCCGTATTACCTAAATCCATTCCTTGGTCATCTTCCCAATGATAATCTGCGGTTCCTGTATATATCGCCTTGAGTGATCCATCCATTTTGCCACTGCAGCTTATCGCCTGTGTGGGCACTACAATGACATTTAAATCACCACCTGGCTCAAAGTGCCATGACTTTGTGGCAGTACATCCATGATTATCTGTTATGGTCACTGAATAATCTCCACCATCCAGGTTGGTACGTAGTCCTAGCGTGCTATTGTCTTCCCAGAGTATGCTGTAAGGTTCTGTTCCTCCTTTTCCATCGACTTCGATGATTCCATCATAGCCGGCACATCCTGGTTGTTTAACCATTTGTTCTTCTATTTCTAACACAGCGGGCTCTACAATCATAAAGCTGGTATCTAGCTGACAACCAGTTTCTACATGTTCTATATTAATACCATAATTTCCTTCATCCAATCTTTCGAATGAAGTGAACATCATTGAATTTTGTCCAAATGCACCCAATAAATCAGACCCTTCATACGTAAATTTATACTTAACGCTTTTATTTTCATGATCTGTATTTACGATTCCCACCACCCAAGAAGTATCGCCAAAACATAATGGATTATGTACATCCAAATCAACCGAAATAAATTGTTCTCTATATGGCACACATAGACTATCCACATAAGCGGAACATCCCAATGAATCTATGACTCTTATTAAATGTTTGCCTCCTTTTATTGCGCCAATGATGATGGGACTGTCATGCTTACCTTGAGGAATCCCATCTATTCTTAGATCATATTTACCGTCGTAGTATGGTGTTCCTCCGGATATTATTAATTGTACAGTTCCATCTTTTGCGCCTTCACACGTGGCCGTATCTAATACGTTATATGTAACTTTCAATGTATCCAAAGACAAAGTATATGTGGCACTGGCAGAACAACCGTTTTGCTTGCTAACCGTAACGGTATAATCTCCTGGAGGTAAATCCTCAATTTTCTTTGTATTCCTAAATGTGGGTTCCCACATAATTGTATAATTTCCAATGCCAGTTTCAATTTCTATAAAACCATCATCTCTATCTTGGCAGGTTGGATTACCAAAATCAACCAAATCAAATTCGATTGGAAAATCTTCCTCTATTCTAATGGTTTGAGTACATAAATTTCCATCACTATCTTCGAATGTAACCGTATATAAATTTTGAGCTAATCCAGATATTGTTTCTCTTTCATTTAAGCCAAGGGTACCACTAAAGCCTCCGGGCATTATAAGGTATGTGTAAGGAGGATTTCCTCCTGTTGCATAGAATGTCATGCTGCCATCCGTCGCATTTTCTGTAGCATCACATTTTTTATAAAAACATTGGAAATCTGTGCTGATTATATTGACACATCCAATATTTACGCTAATTTCATCACTTGAAAACGTTTGTCCCGCCTCATTTTCTTGATCTACTTCAATTCCACCAATGGTACCTCCATCTATATAAATAGGAGTGCTATTGCCAGGGTCACCAATAACTGTAAAACAAATTTTTATTAAAGAATCACCAACATTGAAAGTCGGAATATTCTCTGGATCTGAAACTAGATAAATAATACTTACATAACCATTGACACCAGTTGTAGGATTAGAAAAAATTTCAAAAGCACCTAAATCCTCATAACTTAAAGAATCAAAATGAACTAAGGCAGGATTAAAATTAATAGTAAATTGCATGGAAGTTACTCCCTCGAAACTGTTTACATCAATAGAAATACAAAGATTGTCACCTTGCATCGCATCAAGACATTCAATGGTTAAATCAACTTGAGGAGGCATATCTTGTGCTTTCATATTTACTAAGAAGAGCATAAAAGACAATATGCTACCTAACTTTAGATATGAAATTATATTCTTGTTCATGAAATTCAATTTATAAAAATCTTTGCAAAGATATTATAAAAATATTTAATATTTAGGATTCTATTAAGCAAATGTTCTTAACGCAATGCTTAACGGATTATTTTGTAAAAAGGACTCTAATTGTTGCACTTTTCAAGCTCTTAGTCGAGCTCAATTAATGCTAATTACGTACCTCTTTAAGTTAAGACCTATGAATCAGAATAGGCGTTCCTTACAATGGGAAATATTTTGTTAAGAAAATCTTAAAATATTTTTTCTATAAATTGTCTATAGTTAAAAATTGGAGAATTTTATCTCTCCGCAAAGCTAAAATTATCACTTAGCCAAAGCCTACTAGGACAATCCATGATAATTACTTTATTTTTGTAACTCTTTACATGAACAGAATAAAATCAGAGTAATAGTTATGAATTTTAGTGATGAAATTAAACAAGGAATTCCTCAATTTTTAATTGCACCTAAAGAAGTAGATAATGATATCAGTCATGCCCCGGTAAGAGTCATATCCTCATTGAGCGAGGATGAAAAAAAATTGGCGGTGAGAAATGCACTACGCTACTTTCCTGTACATCTTCATGAAATATTGGCCAAAGAATTTTACGACGAGTTAATCACTTATGGCCGTATATATATGTATAGATACAGACCCGAAAATCCCATTTTTGCAAGACCAATAAATGACTACCCTGCCAAAACCAAACAAACGGCGGCGATAATGCTCATGATTCAAAACAATCTTGACAATACCGTTGCGAAGCACCCACACGAATTAATTACTTATGGAGGCAATGGAGCCGTATTCCAAAACTGGGCTCAATATCGCCTCACTATGAAATACCTCTCAGAAATGGAGGAGGATCAAACTCTCGTCCTCTATTCGGGTCATCCGCTAGGATTGTTTCCTTCTCATAAAGATGCCCCTCGAGTAGTAATTACTAATGGTATGATGATTCCCAATTATTCTAAAAAAGAAGATTGGAATAAATATAATGCCTTGGGAGTAACTCAATATGGACAAATGACTGCCGGATCATTTATGTACATCGGCCCACAGGGAATCGTACATGGAACGACTATTACACTTCTCAATGCCGGCAGAAAAATGGGACTCGGCTCTGACAATCTTGCGGGAATTCTGTTTGTCACCTCAGGGTTAGGAGGGATGAGTGGAGCTCAAAGTATAGCCGGTGAGATTACCGGTGCCGTTACCATTATTGCAGAAGTTGATGATGATGCCATAGTTCAAAGAACGACGGATGGCTACATAAAAAAGGAAAATATTTACTCCGATCTAGAAGCATTAATAGCAAGAGCGGTAAAAGCTAAAACGAACAGAGAGGCTGTCACTATCATCTACCGTGGCAATATCGTCGATCTGTGGGAGGCTTTAGTTGATTCTGACCTAAAAGTAGAATTGGGAAGTGACCAAACCTCACTACACAATATTGATGACATGGGCTATTGTCCTGTAGGATACACTTTCGACGAGGCAAAACAACTTTTGTTAACTGATAAAGAAAAATTCAGAGAAGAAACTTCCAAAAGCCTTGTACGACACGTTAATGCAGTGAACAAACTTTCCGAAAAAGGGATGTATTTTTGGGACTATGGCAATGCCTTTTTAAAAGAAGCTGGAGATGCCGGTGCAGATATATTCAAAGATGATCAACACCTGAAATTCAAGTATCCATCTTATGTGGAAGACATCATGGGGCCCATGTGTTTTGACTACGGTTTTGGTCCTTTTAGATGGGTATGTACTTCAGGACTTAAGGAGGATTTATATCTTTCTGATGAAATAGCGGCACAAGTTTTAAAGGAAATGGAAAAGTCTGCCCCCGAAGAAATAAAAGGACAGCTGAGAGATAATATCCACTGGATTGAATCAGCGAGAGATAATCTACCTATCGTAGGATCTAAATCACGCATATTGTATGCTGATGCTAATGGCAGGATCAAAATTGCTCGTGCATTTAATGAAGCAATAAAAGCTGGAAAGTTGAAAGGTCCAGTTGTTTTAGGGAGAGATCACCATGATGTGAGTGGGACGGATTCGCCCTATCGAGAAACTGCAAACATCTATGATGGGTCAGCGTTTACGGCAGATATGGCTGTTCATAATTTTGTAGGTGATGCATTTAGAGGGGCTACTTGGGTCTCATTACATAATGGCGGTGGTGTCGGCTGGGGAGAAGTAATAAATGGAGGATTCGGAATGGTCTTAGATGGAAGTGAAGACGCTGACAGGAGGCTTAAATCCATGTTGTATTGGGATGTAAATAATGGCATTGCCCGTCGAAGTTGGGCAAGAAATAAAGAAGCTATGTTTGCCATCGAAAGGGCGATGGAAGCAGAAAGTAAATTAAAGGTTACAATGCCAAGTTTAGTCGATGATTCCATAATTGATAATTTATAGATGCGATATTTTTGAAGAAAAAATCTGAAATCGATAGTATTTTCCAGCAGTTTTACAAAGGAGATCGAATCGCAGGATACGTGTATATTTTAATATTTTTATTTTTTATAAGTATCAGTGTGCCATTTTATCTCATCGGTGACCGTCTAGGGTATTTTTATTTAAGTATTGGATTTTTTGTATTGGCACTTTACAGTTTAGGAAAGGGTATAAGTATTTGGTATGTATCGACTAAACGTCTCAAATATTATACCGATAAACATAAGTTGACAGAGCAAGAACTGAAAGAAGAAAAAGTTTATACAAGGTTTAGAATGTCCAAAAAATATAAAAATCGCAAACGATATTTATTCGTGATACTTGTAGGTATCATGGTTTCTATCGTAGGCTTGTTTACATCCGAAAAGGGATTAATTATTGGTACGGCTATTCCCATAATTTTATTTACGAGTATCGAGTTTTGCATTGGATTACTGGTCGAATTTAGATTATCAGAATACTATAAGCGTTTAAATAAAGAGACAGTCCCTTAAAAAGAACTGTCTCTGATATGAATAATCTAATTATTCAAATAAAAACCATCAAACACCCTATGAATCTAAGATATCTCTATTGATCTCGCGATCTTATTTTCGTTATTTATTTGTTTGGCAATATCCACTTGTAATAATCCATTAGACTGCGATGCGGTGATTGAGCTAAGGTTTACATCTTCTGGTAATGTCATGGATTTAGTAAAACTGTTAAAGCTAAATTCTCTCCTTTTGTATTTGGTATCTGAGGATGCATTTTCAACTGATTTTTCCCCTTTTACTGTCAGGACATTGTTATCAAGCTGAATGTTAATCTCCTCTTTTGTAAATCCAGGAACAGCAAATTCAATGTGGTAGGAACTTTCAGATTCCTTAAAGTTAACTGGCGGTTGGGATTGTATAAAATCAGAACCCAAAAATCCATTTAATCCATGATTGAATATGTTGTCCATAAGGTCATTAAATGATCTAACTGGCAAATTTTTATTATTCATAATTTCTATAGTATTTGTGTTAATTAATTATTGATTAATTTCAATAGTTCTTGGTTTTAGTTCTTCTTTCTTTTTGAGCGAAATTGTCAAAATTCCATTGACGAATTCTGCAGAAACTGAGTCTTGATCAACATCTTTTCCTAGGTTAAAGGATCTGCTAAAAGTCAAAAAATCATATTCGTTTCGCACAATTTTTTTGTATTCCTTTTGTGTCCTGTTACCCGTGACGTTTAAAACATTGTTCTCGATTTTGATGTTTATTTGGTCCTTTTCAAATCCTGGTATTGCCAATTCAATCACGTAATTGTCCTCTGTGGACATAATGTTTGAAGGTGGATTAAAACTATCGCTCTTTGTTTGAGTTGAATTATTAGAATCTAATTCTTTCATCAAAGCTCTAAATATTGGAGCGACGACCATACCTGAAGGTGAACCATAAAATCTACTATTTCTCATTTTTACTTTTATTTATTTTTAAAAATTAAATACATCATATACTAATCAAGCGACATACCAATTGATATTTTTACCAAGATTGTCAGTTTACTAATAGATTATTTGCGCCATAATGACACTTTGGTATTTAATTTAATGCCGTTTTGTCAGTATTGTTAGGGGAAGTGTTTTACATATTGCCCTTTGACTTCAAAAGAAAAAGCATAGGTCATAATTTATTTTTACTGTTTCTTGACAAAAATTTAAAATTATACGCCTTCGGTATGCCAAAAATATCTATGTATTAATGCATGAATAAAAGTGTCTTAAATATTACATATTAAAGTTTAATTATTTATATTTTACTGTTTTTCAATGCATTAAATTATATTAATTTATAATTTAATACCAACAAAATGTGGAAAAAAAAATGCTAAATCGCTATTTTATGTCTTCATTAAATGCATATATTTACACCGAAAATAAGGACACCCCTTAAGACAGCTTGAGAAATATGGAACAAAGAACAAAACGGGATTTGGTGCTAAAAAATATTGTTTCTGATTTTGAAACAAAAATAGAAAAAGGTGAAGTAGGCATATTGGACGAGAAACTTTTGTTTCAGCTAGTCGACTATTATGATAATGAGATGCAAATGGATAAGGCCCTAGAGGTTATTGAAATTGCCATCGAACAGTACAAGTACAGATCAGAATTTTTAATTATTAAATCCAAGCTTCTCCTCAATATGGGATTGGTGGAAGATTGCCTTTACACACTAAACGAAGCCGAAATTATTGCTCCTTATGAAATAGAAATTTCAATTATCAGAGCGAGAGCTTTAGGAATGAACTCTAAATTTGATGAGGCTCTTAGTATTACCAACGATTTAAAAACTTATGCTAGGGGTGGCGATTTGGTTGATATCCTTGTCGCAGAATCACATATTTATGAGCAACTTGGAGACGTAAACATGATGTTTGAGGTATTGAATAATTCCTTGAGAATTGACAGTAACAATAAAGAAGCTCTAAATAATGTATTACCAGCAGTAGTTCAGTCCAAAAAATTTAATGAAGGTATCGAGCTTCACGAATTTATGTTGGATGAAAACCCTTACAACTACTTGGCTTGGTACAATATTGGTCATTTTTATTGCTATATCAACGAATACGAAAAAGCTGCTGATGCCTTCGAATATGCCTTCATAATAGAACCGGATTTTGAAGATGCGTACCTTGAATGTGCCGAAATTTATTTGCTATTAAACAATCACAAAAAAGCATTAAAATTTTATAAAGAAGCACTTTCTGTATTTGGTGATGACAGCGATTTGTTATTTAACATTGCCAAGTGCCAGTTTGAACTAAAATTATATCCTTCTGCAAAGCAAAACCTGCTCAAAGCACTTAAGCACGACCAATATAATGATGAAATATATCATCTATTAGGTGAGTGTTACTCCAAAATGGACAACTGGTATAGTGCCATCAATGCATATCAAAAAGCACTTGCAATAGAAGAAGACCGAGAAGAATACTATATTGGAATCGCTAAAGCTTATGCAGCAATAGAAGATTATGGAAAAGCCACCTTAAATTTCCAGATGGCGACCGAAATCAACGATCAAGACAGCCATGTATGGGCTGAGTATATCAGTTTTATTCTTAAGTTGGGATTATATAAAGAAGCATTACAGATCGTAGAAGAAGCAGATTATCACACTTATGGCGCTGACTTACTTTACTGTAAAGCAGCGGCTTTATTTTTCCTTAAGAGAAAAAAATCAGGGCTTAAAATACTAGAAGAAGCATTGATTGATGATATTGCTGCCAAAACAATTCTATTTAATTTAGCACCGGAACTGGAAGTAGACAAAGAAATAGCAGCGATGGTTAGTTACTATATTTCTGAATCGGAATAAAGATTAAACTTAGTTTGATGGTCTATTTATTTAGACAATACTCAATTTAATAACCATTGGAAGGAAAGTTTTTCCTTCCATTTTTTTATACCTCAACCAAATCTTTCTTAAATCGAAGCAGCCATATACAATAGATTGTCAAAATTAGTATTTTCAATAATTGCGCTGCATACACATTGATGGGCCAATGATCTATTGAATAACCTACTAAAACTGATAGGGTCAATACTCCTAGAATTAATAATATCTTAGACACAGGATAGTGAATTGGATATTTTTTCTGCCCAATAAAATAAGCCAACAAAACCATGATGAGATAACAAATCATCGAAGTCACCGCAGAAGCAATGTATCCATACTTTGGAATCAAAAGTATACTGAGCCCAATTGTAACAATCATGGAAATCAATGAAATCAAAGCCCCATAGCCAGTTTTATTACTTAGTTTGTACCAAATAGCCACATTGTAATATAATCCCAGAAAATAAAATCCATAGAGTAGGTATGGCACAATATCTATGGCATCTCGATAACTTTGACCAAATACTTTGACAATAATATCTGCAAATAAATAGGTCGACAATACGATTACGCTACCTGCCACACTGTAAGCAAGAGCGATGACACCATACACCTCCTTTTTATCAGGGTCTTCTGCATGTTGCCTGAAAAAATAGGGCTCTACCGCATAACTAAATGCCGTTGTAAATAGATTCATCCCCAAGGCAATTTTTGCGACGGCCATATAACTTCCACTAACGGCTTTATTTGCATCCAAATCAAAATCTAAAAAATATTTTAGAAAAATGGCCGCACCTGACTGGTTTACAACGGCAGCTACTGATACGATGACCAGTGGTGCAGAATATAACAAAATGGGCTTTATAAGACTTCTTTCTCCCACCATACGATATCTGAATAATTCGGGCAACAATAGAAGAAATACGACCAGACTCGCCATCAAGTTGGAGAAGAAGATATAGTCAATTTCCTTTTTAATGCCTAATAAAGAAGAAATCTGAGTGTACCAAGATTGATTAATTCTAGGTAGTATCTCCAGAAAAAAAAGGATGAAGGTAATGGTCAGGACAACATTGGCTATTTTATAAAACATAAATCTGACCGGTCTACTCTCTAGTCTAAATCGTGCAAAAACCAGTGTCGTCACGGCATCAAACCAAAGAATAAGAGCTATCCATCTAATGTAATATTCAAATCCAACGTAACTAGACCAAATAGCAATCTGGTCAGCCCATAAATACAAGATTCCTGAAATAGTACTACTAATAAAAAGCAATATGTAAAACGAACTGGCAAAATTCACCTCCCTCCTAGACAATTCACTGCCGAATCTAAAAAATGCAGTATCTAACCTGAACACCATAATGGCCAAAAAAATACCTGAGTAAGCGTATAATTCGCTGTAAGTACCATAGTCACTATTGCCAAACTTATTAGTCATATAAAGCGTGGTCAAAAATAAGGTAAGCACCTTTGGAGTCACAGCAGATAGACCATAAATTATTGTTTCATTTGCGAGTTTTTTAATCGCTGACATACAGTATGTATTAGATGTGCAAAAATAGGTCTTATTATAAAATCAAATATGTATTTATCTAATTTCTAGAAAAATAGATTTTCAAACGGTGATGTAGGTTACTTAATTTCCAAAATTAAAATCAAGGGAATTACGTACTTTTGTAAACTTATATATCGAACAACTAATCAATACAGCGATGCAGTTTTTCCCAACAGTAGACTTAAAACAATACAATAAAAGCGACTTTACTTATGATTTGTTAGCTGGATTGACAAGTTCTGTGATGGTCGTTCCTCAGGGGATGGCCTATGCTATGCTTGCAGGATTACCAGCGATATACGGCTTGTATGCCGCTCTGATTTGTTTGGTTGTATATCCAATATTAGGCACTTCTGTTAACCTCATGGTGGGTCCTGTTGCATTGGTTGCTATTATTTCCTTCAATGCCGTGAGTCATTTATATCCTTCAAATACGGATGGATTCATTACCACAATGATGCTCTTGGGATTATTGGCGGGATTGATACAGCTAATATTTGGAATAGCTAGATTGGGAATGATTGCCAATTTCCTTTCAAAACCCGTAATACAAGGATTTACCGGAGCAGCAGCTATTATTATTGCCCTCAGCCAGATAAAATATGCCATAGGTGTAGATATAAATAGAGCTCCTACATTTCTTCAGAATTTAATAAACACCATTCAATCCTTACCAAAGACACATTGGCAAAGTCTGGCAATAACTTCGGTTTGTATCGCTATTATTATGTTGATAAGAAAATGGAAAAAACTCTTTCCGGCTGGCTTATTGGTCGTAATTATAAGTATAATTTTGAGCTATAACTTTCATTGGGATGAGTATGGTGTAGCGGTTGTAGGTACGGTGCCTAGTGGGTTTCCGTCTTTGTCTATTCCACCTATAAGTTATGAAATCATCATTAAGCTATTGCCATCGGCTTTTGTGGTTGCTATTATTAGTTTTATCGAGTGCATGGCTATATCTAGGTCACTATCTACTCCAGAGCAAGCACAAAAACTCAAACCAAATTCTGAATTGATAATTCTAGGGATCAGTAAGATATTAGGGTCGATGTTTCATGGATTCCCCAGCTCCGGTAGTTTTACACGATCAGCCGTTAATCAGCAGGCAGGTGCTAGAACCGCATTATCTTCATTAATAGGATCCGTTCTCATTGCTATGGTATTGCTTTTTATGGCTCCGGTATTTACCTACTTACCAAAAGCAGTGCTGGCCTCGATCGTCTTAGTGTCTGCCATTGGAATGTTAAATTTTAAACACGAGTTCCGATTGTTTAATCTAGACAGACATGATTTTTATGCTTTTATCTTTACATTCATTGCGACATTAATATTAGGAATCCAACAGGGTGTATTTGTAGGAATTACTGTTTCTCTTCTCATGCTCATTTGGAAATTATCAAAACCTAATCATGCGATATTGGGAGAGCTTCCTGAGAGCAAAGGAGTTTATAAAAACAGAGATCGATTTGATGATGTGACTGAGGATTCAGATATTCTAATTTTTAGGTTTGATGGAGATTTAAATTTTGCCAATATTGACCATTTTATAAAATCCTTGACTGATGTCACAAGTGAGAAGAAAAATTTAAAATTGATAATTATGGATTTCAGTTCTATTTCTAATATTGACAGTACTGCTATTGAGCAATTAATTTTTATCAAAAAACTCCTTGCCAAAAGCTCTATAGAACTTTACATCTCCGGCATGAAGGGTGAAGTAAGAGACCTATTCCATAAATATCAACTAGATAGTACATTCCCTGTCGAAAATAGATTTTTCAACATTCATCAAGCGGTCAGTCACTATCGCGAGTTGACTTCTTAGCCTCCAATATTGCCCATTTCAACACCTTCGGAGTAGGCAACTTTAATTTGGTTTCGACTAAATGCTGATTTTATGCGGGCATAGGCTTCATAGTACACCTCCCAATAATCATCAGGAATAACATAAGGCCTTACAGAAATAACGATATTATGGCTTTCAAAATTTTCAATCCCAATCTCCGGTTCAGGACTTTTGAGAACTTTGTCGATACTTAGTAATTCGTTCATAATAATGCCTTTTATCTTGGGAAAATCCTCGCTGTATGGCATCAATACTTTTAACTCCATTCTGATATTGTCTCTCAATGAATAGTTCGTCACGATTCCCGAAATTATTTCTCCATTAGGGATTATTAATACCTTATTTCCGGGTGTAATGACTTCGGTATAAAAAATGTGAATATTCAACACTTTACCAAATTTATCATTAAAATCTATCCAATCATCGACTTTATAGGGTTTAAATAATAAAACAATGATTCCCGCAGCAAAATTTCCCAAACTCCCCTGTAATGCCATTCCCACGGCAAAACCCAATGCGGCTAATACGGCGACAAATGAGGCTGTGTTAATACCAAAAATTCCCGCGATGATAAAAATGACAACACCTTTCATACAGATGTCTAGAAAAGAAATTAAAAAGCCATTGATTTCCTTAGAGAGGTTAGCTTTTGAAAGTGCTGCCGATACCATTTTTGTCAGCTTTGCAACAAGCCAAAAACCAACAATCAGAACGACGATTGCAAGTAAAACCTTCGGTGCAAACTCCATAAAAAAGTTTTGTGCTTTAACTATGTAATTTTGGGCATCGATATTTTCCATCTCCTATTTCTTAAATTTATCCAATGACAAATATAGCATTGTAGCTTGAATTCCATAGAAACATTACTTTTAACATTTTGATACAACACTTAACAACTCGTTATTTTTAATTCCTTATTTCTCTATTCTTAATGTTTCAATTAATTTTGCATTTCTGTAAATGATAATAAATAGAAATTTTAAAAGACTATGATAAATATTACTCTACCTGATGGCAGTGTAAAACACTTTGAAAAAGGGGTTACATCCATGGAAATTGCACAGTCTATTAGTGAGGGACTTGCAAGAAATGTGCTTTCGGCAGAAGTTAATGGTGTGGTATGGGATGCCTCTAGACCAATATATGATGACTCAACAGTTAAGCTATTAACATGGAATGATGAAAAGGGGAAAAATACTTTTTGGCACTCCTCCGCACACTTGCTAGCTGAAGCTTTAGAGTCCTTATATCCTGGTATAAAATTTGGAATCGGACCTCCGATAGATACAGGTTTTTACTACGATGTTGACTTAGGTGATGTCAGCCTAAGTGTCAACGATTTGCCGGCTATTGAAGACAAAATGTTGGAATTGGCGAAGGAAAAAAATGCATACGTCAGGCAAGAAATCTCAAAATCGGATGCCATTCAGTATTTTGAAGAAAAAGGTGACGAATACAAGCTTGAGTTGCTTGACGGTCTCGAAGATGGTCATATCACCTTTTATACTCAAGGAAATTTTACCGATTTATGTCGAGGTCCTCACATCCCAGATACAGGATTTATCAAGGCCATAAAGCTTACGAAAGTTGCAGGATCCTACTGGAAGGGTGATGAAAATAGACAAACTCTAACCCGTATTTATGGTGTAAGTTTTCCGAAACAAAAAGAATTGACGGAGTACCTTACGATGATCGAAGAAGCCAAAAAACGGGATCACCGAAAGCTTGGTGCCGAGTTGGATCTCTTTATGTTTTCAGAAAAGGTCGGTGCCGGATTACCTATATGGTTGCCAAAAGGAACTCAACTAAGAGAAAGACTTCAAAATTATCTTCGCGATGAGCAAGAAAAAAGAGGGTACAAAATGGTGGTTACCCCGCATATCGGGGGTAAGGAACTTTATGTCACTTCAGGACACTATGCAAAATATGGTGCTGACAGTTTTCAGCCCATTCACACCCCACGTGAGGGTGAAGAATTTCTCTTAAAGCCAATGAATTGTCCACACCATTGCGAGATATTTGCACATAAACCCAAATCCTATAAAGAATTACCTCTCCGAATTGGCGAATTTGGTACTGTGTATCGTTATGAGCAAAGTGGAGAATTGCATGGTCTTTCAAGAGTCCGAGGATTTACGCAGGATGATGCTCATATTTTCTGCACTCAGGATCAATTGAAATCAGAATTTTTAAATGTGCTAGACTTAACCACTACGGTACTGCATAAAATGGGATTCAACGATTTCACAGCTCAGATATCACTCCGTGATCCCGACAATCCCGATAAATACATCGGTAGCGACGAAAACTGGAAAGCTGCAGAGTCCGCCATTATCGAAGCCACCTTAGAGTCAGGATTAAAGACGACAACAGTACTGGGGGAGGCAGCATTCTACGGCCCTAAGTTAGACTTTATGATTAAAGATGCATTGGGTCGATCCTGGCAATTGGGTACTATTCAGGTAGATTACAACTTGCCTGAAAGATTCAACTTAGAATATGTGGGTTCTGACAATAAAACGCATAGACCAGTCATGATTCACAGGGCTCCTTTTGGGTCGATGGAGAGATTTATTAGTATCCTTATCGAGCATACGGCCGGTAAGTTTCCACTTTGGCTAACACCTGACCAAATCGCCATTCTCCCAATTTCTGACCGTCTTAATGATTATGCCAAAGAAGTGGAATTAAAGCTTTCAAAACATGACATAAGGGGTTTTATCGATGATAGAACAGAATCCATAGGTAAGAAAATCAGAGACAATGAGTTGAAAAGAATCCCATTTATGCTGATTGTTGGTGACAAAGAAGCTGAAAATGGCGAAGTATCCATTCGTCGACAAGGCGAAGGTGACCTTGGCAGCATGAAAGTTGAAGATTTTGTCATTTTATTCAATGAAGCTCTGGCTAAAAACGATTGATGGAGGACTGGTTGTTAGATTTTGAATGGTTGAAGCTTCGCACTGAAATTAAGGAACAGTTTAAAAAAACGGAGCTTCCGGATATGGATGCCATCTTATTTTTAATTGGTATACAAGAATTGGGTCAACCCTCAAAAAAAACATTTACAAAGGAAGAAAAGCGGGATTTAATGCATATCGCAGTCTGCACCTTGTTCGAAGATGAGGGTTATTACGAATTTGTGGGAAGAGACCAAGATGGTTGGCCACATTGGAAAGAAAGAAAAACTTTCGAAATCCAAGGAATTAATAATCAAGAACAAATACTCAAAGAACGAATTGTCGTTTATTTTAGGAATATGGATCAAATTACTCAGAATTAATTGATAAGAAATCAAGACCTTGTCTTAGATAAATACTACGGTCTGGTGGGATGATTACCCGTTTATGATTGATTTTTGTTTAACAAACACTTTTTTAAAAAATGAAAAATTTAATAATACTATCTCTACTTAGCCTTTTTGCATTTAGTGCCTGCAATACTGGGCCACAAAAAGTAAAAGTAAGTACAGAATACGGCGATATGGTTTTTGAATTGTATGATTTCACTCCTCAACACCGAGACAATTTTGTAAAATTGGTGAAGGAAGGCTATTATAACGACCTGTTGTTTCACCGAGTTATTTCGGGCTTTATGATTCAAGGGGGAGATCCAGATAGCAAGGATGCAAAACCTGGTCAAAATTTAGGAATGGGCGGCCCTGGCTACCTCATTCCGGCCGAGATAGGTGCTCCACATTTTAAAGGAACTCTAGCAGCAGCCCGTACCGGTGACATGGGAAATCCTGATAGAAAATCTTCAGGATCTCAGTTTTATATCGTGCAAGGTCGACCACAGTCGGATTCGGCACTTGATGCGATAGAACAAAGATTTGGGTTTAAATACAACAAGGCACAAAGAGAGAAATACAAGGCCATAGGGGGAACTCCCAATCTAGATACTCAGTACACCGTCTTTGGAGAAATCATTTCAGGAATGGACGTAATTGACAAAATAGCAGCCGAGCATACCGGCCCTAATGACCGACCAATAAAGGATATCAAAATGAAAATCACCCTCGTAAATTAAATCACATTATGGTAAAAACACTAAATAAAATATTATTCTTCGTAATACTGTCCTTGATTGTTCAGTCCTGTGCCAAACCCATTGCAGATTTTACAATGTCTGCTAATGAGGTGAAAGCTCCGAGTAATGTGCAATTTACCAATGACTCTAAAAAAGCTGAAAGCTATTTTTGGGATTTCGGAGATGGAAATACATCCGATCAAGAGTCCCCTGGCCACAAATATTATTTATCAGGAAAATACACAGTAAAACTAACCGCTAAAAAAGGAAAAAAAATGAGCGAAATAGAAAAAGAAATCATCGTAGAAGCACCTCATGACTGTACCGTCGAAATGGAAACTACGGCCGGAACGATCACCATCAGATTATCAGACGCAACACCTGCACATAGAGATAATTTTATCAAACTGGCAGAAAGTGGATATTTTGATGGCACCCTGTTTCATCGAGTAATCGATGGATTTATGATACAAGGAGGAGACCCCGATAGTAAAGGAGCTCCTGCTGGCAAAAGACTTGGAATGGGTGGCCCGGGGTATACTGTACCTGCCGAATTTGTGGATACCTTAGTTCATGTAAAAGGGGCTCTCGCCGCTGCCCGTCAAGGAGACCAAGTAAATCCTGAAAAAAGATCTTCGGGTTCTCAATTTTACATTGTGGATGGAAAACCTGCCTCTTCTCAAGAATTAGACATTATGGAAGCAAGAAAAGGGATCAAATACACTAAAGAAATCAGAGATATTTATAACACCATAGGTGGAACACCTTTTCTTGATATGGAATATACGGTCTTTGGCCAAGTAGTGAAGGGTCTTGACGTCATTGACAACATTGCTTCTGTTCGTACAGATGGAGCTGATAGACCCACTGAAGATGTCATTATAAAACACGTCAAGGTAATCAAGTAGTTCTTAAAAATCAATACCTAAGATGAAAAAGGCATTTGGAATAGACGTAGGAGGCACGGGAATTAAAGGCGCTATCGTCGATGTGGAACATGGTGAATTGCTTACAGAAAGGCGAAAATTCTTGACTCCTAAACCTGCGACTCCCGATGCGGTCATCAAGGAAGCTAAAAACTTATTAAAATCTTTTGACTGGAAAAAAGGAGTGGTTGGGATTGGATTTCCCGCAGTGGTTATCAACGGAATATGCAAGTCAGCCGTCAATATTGATAAGAAATGGATAAATTTCCCGGTAAAAGAAGCATTTGAGCAAGCATGTGGAAATCCCGTTTCGGTCATAAATGATGCAGATGCCGCCGGCATTGCCGAAATGAAATTCGGTGCTGGCATGGGGGTTAAAGGAAGTGTATTGATGCTTACACTAGGTACGGGTATCGGTTCATCTCTATTCATAGACGGAAAGCTGATTCCCAATATTGAATTTGGTCAATTGGTCTACAAAAAAAGTGTAGCAGAACATTATGGATCCAACAAACATCGGGAACAACTTAAACTCTCATGGAAAGACTGGGGTGCTTCACTCAATGGTGTGATAAAATACTATGAAAAAGTATGTCACCCTGAGTTGATAATCTTGGGTGGTGGAGTCAGTAAAAAATTTGATAGTTTCAGCGCTTTTCTAAAATTAGATGCTCCAGTCATTCCAGCAAAATTACTAAATGGTGCAGGCACAATAGGTGCTGCATACTATGCCGTAGCTAAGTCTAAAAAATAATGTTCTTAGAATTTTTAAAATGGGGGTTTCAGCACATCTTAGACTTCCATGCTTATGACCACCTCCTTTTTTTGGTGGCTCTATGTGCTGTATATACCTTTAAGTCATGGAAAGAGGTTCTAATTCTTGTCACTGCATTTACCATTGGCCACTCATTGACATTATCATTGGCAGCCCTCAATCTGATTTCGGTAAACAAAACACTAGTAGAAGCACTTATCCCTGTCACCATTGTCCTCACAGGAATATTCAATGTTGCGAATTTTGGAAAAACAGAAAGATATTTATGGATGAAATACCCTGTCGCTATGTGTTTCGGGCTGATACATGGATTGGGCTTTTCTAATCAATTTCAATCGCTTGTCTCAGAAAATCAAAGCATCCTTTCCATGCTTTTTCCTTTTAATCTTGGTGTGGAACTTGGTCAGATTGTCATCGTAATATGTGCCTTGACCGTGAATACTTTAGTTGTAAAACGGGTGAAGCAAAAAAACTGGGTGATTTGGGTGTCGGCAATCGCAATTATTATAGCGACTTATCTTTTCATCACTGTGATTCTTGAATCCTAAGCCGATTCGTCATGTAAAATTATCACTCTCACTGTCTCTATTCGAGTGTCTGCCACGTGTTCTAGAATAAATTTATAATTGTCCAATTCAATAACAGCCCCTGTCTCAGGAATACTTCCATGAGTCATGACGATATAACCAGAAAGTGTTTGAAAGTCGCCTTCCGGCAATTTTAAATGCTCATATTTTTCATTGAGGTAATCAATTTCTAATCTTCCTGAAAACAAATATTCACTATCAGAAATCATCTCATCTATATAGTCTTCTTGGTCGTGTTCATCCTCTATTTCTCCAAAAATTTCCTCCAGTATATCTTCTAAAGTGATGAGCCCAGCCGTTCCGCCAAATTCATCCACTACACATGCAATGTTAGTGCCATCCTTTATAAATTTATGCATAAGCTCTTGAGCATTCATCGCCTCAGGCACATAAGCCAGAGGTAATATCAGCTTTTTAATATTCTTACTCTCTCCTAACAATTGCTGATGATGAATGTAACCATCTACATTTTCAATATCTCCATCTACGACTAAGACCCTAGACATTTTACTTTGAATAAAGGTATCCAGAACTTCCTCGTAAGTCGCTGTTTTGTCAACATAAACGATTTCTTTTCTTGGAATCATACAATCCCTCACTTTGAGACTCCCAAGATTCAAAGCATTGGTAAGAATCTCCTTATCTATGTCCTCTTCCTCTGATAAACTATCTTCGATATAGTGTTCCAGATCTACTCTCGTCAATACATTCGCAACATCCTCGGTTGGTAATCTGAATATATATTTCAAAATAAAATTGGACAGACCAGTCATGAAATAAGCTGGTATCGCGAGTAACCATTTAAAAAACCGAATGGGATAAGCCAGTTTATACAGTAATTCATTGGGAAACAACCTAAAAAATGTTTTAGGTAAAAACTCACCAAACATCAGGACAACAATGGTGGAGATTATGGTCACGGTCAATAGGACAACAAAGGGGAAATCTCCTGCTATTTTTTCAATAGGTGGTTGTATAAGTTTTGCCATAGAAATGGTAAAAATGACCAAAGCGATATTATTACCAACAAGCATTGCTCCTAGAAAAGCCTTAGGATTTTCATAAAATCCGGCGATCAATTTGCCCTTTTTATGCCCTTTATTTTTTAATACTTCGACACCGAGCTTGTTTGCCGTGACAAATGCCATCTCTGATCCTGAAAAGAATGCCGATAAAAGCAACGAAATTAATATGACTAAAACTAAAGTTAACATGTTGTTTTACAATAAACCAAGTACAAAGATAATCAAGTAAACCAGTACTGGCCTATGTTTATTTTTCAGGATTGTTTTTTAAACATTACTCGTGTACAAATATCTAAGCTCTATCCTCAAATGCAATAATCTCTCCCTTTTCGACATAGTTTTTTAAGCCGTTGAGCAAAACTGCCCAACAAAATGACGTGACTTTGAAATGCCGATTACAATCTTGCCAACCAGTATGCCAAAAATCAACTTGAACTTTTACTCCATCGTCCACTAAATCGAAGCCGAAACTCGTCGGTTTCCAATCCTCATCTGAATCCATCATTTTAATATGGAATGCCTCGCTCTCATTCGCTAAAATCACCATTCCATACCAATCGTATTCTGATGAAAAATAGAAATTGTATGCTTGTCCTACAATCGGAACTCCAGAACACTTTAGCGGCCACCAATTGACCAAATGTTTAGGATCGGTAATCGCTTCATAAACTTTTGAGGCCGATGACCTAATATCAAGGCTGTGAAAAATTGTATAATTCATTGAATACAGTTGAAACCCAAATTTACTGATTAATTTATAGCAATCATATCCATACCTTATTTTACCAAAGTGATATCCCCTGTCATTATCTTTTCTTTGTCTTGAGATTCTTTATATTTCAATACAAAAATATACACTCCCTGTTCGCAAGATTTCCCTTTGAATTTCCCGTCCCAGCTCGGAAGTTTTTCACTCGATTCGTACACTAAATTGCCCCATCGATCGAAAATTTTACAGTCTAATATCTCAATATCAGTCGGTGGAGTAATAGACCACTCATCATTAACCTGGTCGCCATTTGGGCTGAAAATATTCGGGATATGAAGGTCATTTTCTTTATTTTCTAGTTTTATAAAAA
>ERZ795053.2199-NODE-2199-length-23961-cov-6.735338_pt1 | contig 23961 bp, 18 predicted proteins | sample MGYA00375137_ERZ795053 | MGnify/ENA primary metagenome ERZ795053 (study PRJEB30182, sample SAMN05720284) | activated sludge metagenome | isolation source: Anaerobic digester | place: Hong Kong | collected 2014-12-17 ...
CCCGGGGCTCGGGACTGGCCTGCGAGCACCCCTACTACTGGTACGACGACTACTGGACGCGGGAAGACTATGCGGGGCAGCGCCTGTTCAACAACGTGAATGGCGACGGCATCGTCCACGAGACGATTGACAACAACGATGCCCTCGTCCAACGTATCATCAAGTTGTGCCGAAAGTCGGCGCTGTCACCGTTCCATTACACACCACCGGAACACCATCCGTATGTCGCGCCGAACCAGCCGAAGCCACAAGTCCTCCAGCCGCGGAAGACCTACTGACGGCCGCAATCGGGCGACGCCACCTTCGAACGCATCCATCGGCCCGGGTTGGGCCCTTTCTGTCGGTCTGGCCGTCGCGGCGTTTGTCCTCACGCTCGCGTCGGCCTCTCCGATCTACAATGTTTCGCGGCTCACGACCAATCGCCGCGGCATGCTCGCGGCGATTCTCAACGTCGACTACGCCACGATGGATCGGCCTGTCGCCCTGATGGGCGAAACGAACTTCCGCGCCGTCGCCCAGCGATACAACACATTGCGGCGCAGTCGCGACTCCATCAACGCCTGCCTGACAGTCCAGCGGCTCCGCGCCGTCTTCGCCGAAGAGACACTCGGCCAGCGTCCGGTCCTGCAATCCACGCTGAATCAATGCGCCGCACAGATGGAGAACGACCCGCGAAACTTCATTTCGCGGCTGCTCTACGCCCTGACGCTCGAGTCCCGCCAGCAGCGCGCCGGCGCCGATCCCAATCTGAGATTCTCAGCCGCCGACGATGTGCTGATGGCGCCGCCACGCCTGACTGAAGCGACGACCTACGACAGCGAGTATTGCGCCGTTCTCGAAGACGCCTTCAAGCCGGCAGTCGATCGCCCGGATGTCGCCGCGTCGATGGCGTTCAAGTGGTACGACCCGTTTCAGGACCCGGATGAATCGTGGTACCTCATCCTGCCGGAAGTTGCGGATCGCCTCTCAGCGCTGCGCACGGCGCTGCTTGAGGTGGGCGCCGTCGAGTCCGCACACACCTGCGATCGCTGGCTGGCGCGATTCTGTGTTGGCGTGATCGAATCATCGCCTGACGACGGTCTTCAGTGCCTTGCCGCCGACATCATTGCCAGACGCGTTGACGGCAAGCCCGGGGCCGCCGAGGCGATGCGATCGCTGATCGCCGCCCACACGATCGATGCGCCCTGCATGGGCGCCGACTGGGCGGCACAATTCAAGGGCGAAGCGCAGTACCCACTTGCCCCGGCGCCCTATGAAACCGCAATGGAATCGCTGTTCCTGTGGGGCCTGGCCCTTACGCTCACGATCGGCGCCGGATTCGGTCTCGCGTTCGGCGTCACGTCGATCGTCGCCCCGGCCGATCCCGCGACATCGCTTCCCAATGACGCGTCGAACACATGGCGATCCCGATGGCTTCCGACGCTTGTCATTGGCCTGATTCCGCTCGGGCTCGCCCTGCGATGCGCCAACCTTTACGGTGGCGCCCCCTTCTACGCCGAGGCTTACGCCGTCGCGATCGTTCAGGCGTTCGTTTTCCTCAGTCTGAGCCTGATCCTGATCCACGCCATTGTCATGGCCTGGCCCGACGCCGACACAGGCAAACGCATACGTCGCGCATGGCCCGCTGTCCTTGTGGCCTGCGCGTGCATCATATTTCTCGCCGTGCCGGCCCCGAGCGCCACGTGGCTCCTGCGCCGCGTGAACTACGGCTTCCCGCAGATGCTCTGGTCCGCCGGCGCAATGATCCTCTTCATGATGTTCGCCACACTGCTCGCCCGCGTCCCGGCCCGCCAACTCACACGCAGCGCCGCCCTCGCCTGTATCGCTGGCGCCGCGCTCGGATGCGTCGCCATCGTCGTCCACGTCCGGGCCGATCGCGCCTATCAAACGGAAGTCGTCGCCGCCTATCATGATCCGATGGCCGCCCGCGTCGGCGCCGATTGGAAAACGACCTACCTCACCCCCGTCAGGCGGGCCTTCAATCCACCACTGCCATGATCGCCCAACTCATCAGCATCGGAAATGAAATCACCAGCGGCCAGACGGTCGACACCAACTCCGCCTGGCTCGCACAGCGACTCGCGGAATTCGGCGTGACCTGCATGCGTCATCAGACGATCGCCGACGAACTCGAGCCCATTCGCCACGCCATCGATGACGCGGCCGGCCGATGCGACCTCGTCGTCATCACGGGCGGTCTCGGTCCGACACCGGACGACCTCACGCGACAGGCCCTGGCCGACGCGATGGGCGTCGAACTCGAACTCCATTCGCCCAGCCTGCAGGACATCGAAGCGTATTTTGCGTCCCGCAATCGCGCCATGCACGAGGCCAATCGCCATCAGGCCTACATTCCGGCCGGCGGCGCCGCCCTTCGCAATGAACGCGGCACGGCGCCCGGCGTCCGCGCCCGCCTCCACAACGCCGACATCTACTGCTTCCCCGGCGTCCCAGGCGAGATGCGGCACATGTACGAGGTTCACCTTCGGCCGCAGATCGAGACCGCGTCCACCGGCGGCGCCACGCACATTCATATTCTTCGCACCTTCGGCATGAGCGAATCCGAAATCGGCGAACGCCTCAGGGACCTCATGCGCCGCGATCGGAACCCAACTGTCGGCACCAGCGCCAGCGATCTTGTCATCTCGATCCGTATCGTGTCGACAGGCGCGTCGCGCGACGCGGCCCAGTCGCAGCTCGAGGCGGATTGTGCTGAGATCCGCGATCGACTCGGCGTCGTCGTGTTCGGCGAAGAAGATGAAACGCTCGAAGCGGCCGTTGGAACGCTGCTGATCCAACAGGGAAAGACGATCGCAACAGCGGAGTCCTGCACCAGCGGTCTCGTCGCGAAGCGCCTGACAGATCTCTCCGGCTCCAGCGCCTATATGCAGTGCGGCTTCGTGACTTACTCGAATGAGGCGAAGACGAGCCTGCTCGGCGTTCCCGCGTCAGTCATTGCCGAACATGGCGCCGTCAGCGACGCCGTCGCCCGCGCCATGGCCGAACACTGCCGGGAGCGAAGCGGCACGGATATCGCGCTGAGCACGACGGGAATCGCCGGTCCGACCGGCGGCTCTTCAGAAAAGCCCGTCGGACTCGTCTTCGTCGCCATCGCCACAGCCGCGGAGACTGTTGTCCGTGAGTTGCGACTCGGCGACAACCTGACGCGCGACCAGGTTCGCGATCGGGCGACAAAGGTCCTGCTCAACCTCCTGCGCCTGAAGCTCATGTCGCGGTCTTCGACCTGAACCACTCCATCGAACCTGCGCAATCCGTCACACGGCGTCACGTCGCAGCGCTTCCGACCAGTCCTCATCCGAATGGCACATCTCGATGAAGCGCCGACGCCGCGCGTCCACAACTTCCGGGTCATAGAGCCGTCGCACGAGATTCAGGAACCCAGACTCCAGTTCACTGACGCTCATCCGCAACGGTCGGAAGTTCACGTCGAACAGCGTGCACTTGCGCCAGGCCCTCTCCTCCAGCAGGCGCCCCTCGCTGCGCAATCGCTCATACAGCGGCGTCCCGGGGAATGGCGTCATCACAGTCACCTGCGTTTCGTACAGACCGCTGCGCTCGACGAAGTCGTACACTTCGTCGAAGACCGCCGGCGTCTGAGCGTCCATGCCGAGAATGAAGCAGCCATTCACGGTAATCCCACGAGACTGAATTCGCCGGATGGCGCCCTCGTAATCCGGCGCCTGTCGCAGTTTCCAGTTGCGCTTCAGTTCCACGCCGTCCAGGGCCGACGCCGCCGGACTTTCCAGACCGATCAACACCTGACGACAGCCGCTTTCTCGCATCAGCTCGAGCAGTTCAAAGTCATTCGCGATGCTGATGTCCGCCTCGGTAAACCACTTCACGTGTTCCTTCTTCAGGGCGCGCAACAGTTCCTTGTAGTGCTCCCGGGCGGCGAAGCTGTTGTCGTCCGCGAATTCGAAAAATGGCCGCTCGAAGAGTTCCTTCACGCGACGCGCCTCGGCGATCACACGTTCGACGGGTTTCACGCGGTAAAAGGGCGTCAGCAGAATCGAGCTCGCGCAGAAGTCGCATCGATGCGGGCAGCCGCGGCTTGTCTGTATCGTTACGCGGTTGTACCTGGCCGGTTCGAGCAGATCGAATCTCGGCATCGGCGCGTCGGCCAGCTGAAAGTAGGCGCCGTCCGCCGGACGATACACGCGCGCCAGTCGCCCCGACCGCAGATCCTCCAGCAGCCGTGGCCACGACATCTCCCCTTCGCCGATTACGATGGCGTCGCAGTGCGCCAGCGCCTCATCGGGAAGGGCCGAGACGTGGAGGCCTCCCATCACAACACGAACACCCGCGGCGCGATACCTGTCCGCAATGGCGTAGGCCTCATCGATCTGGGCCGTCAGCGAACTGATCGCCACGACGTCGAAGTCCATCGACAGATCCCCGGCCGCCGCGAGGTCAGCCACTTCGTGATAGGACACGTCGAATTCGTCGGGTGTCATCCCGGCGAGCGTCAGCAGCGACAGGCTCGGCAGCGAGGCGACAACCTTGCTGCGCTCCACGACGCCCGGCATGGTCAGCCCCGCGGCCACGAGTTCCGCGTTTTCCGCCCGCACGCCGCTCATTGCGATGAATCCGAGTTTCATGATTGCGCCAGCCCCAGAAAGACCATCACACATCCCGTCGTCAGCAGAACGACGGGTGGATAGAACAGGAACTTCATCGTCGAGCGCCAGGCGTTCGCGAAGCAGGCGAACGGCATCGCGAAGGCGCCGATTGCCAGGCACCACGACGCGATGGCCAGTCTCGACTCACTCAGATGGATCCGCGCCAGACTGTGCGCGAAGAGGATGTTCAGAAAGCCCAGCGCGATCAGCGCGATGTGCCCCAGCCGGAGCAGTCGGCGCGGCAGGGCGCCGTAGCCCCCCATCCAGCCTTCGCGATCGTAGTTCAGGCCGAGCCATGCGCCGCCCAGGATACCGAGGGCGATGCCGAGCCAACCCAGGCTTTCGTTCATCATCGGGAGGTCCTTTCCACACGGCGGGCCAATCAAGTGAACGATCCCTCCCCGCGTCCTTTTCGCGCGGCGATTCGCGTCGACCGAACACCAATATTAGCGCTCCCGGCGCCCCGAAACCTGCTAGAATCCCGTTTCTATGAACGACCTGAAGATCCGCCCCATCATCGGATTGGAAATACACGTGCAGCTCGCCACGCGCACAAAGCTGTTCTGCGGCTGCAGGCTCGAATTCGCCGCCGAGCCGAACAGCAATACCTGCCCCGTCTGCCTGGGCCTGCCCGGCGCCCTGCCCGTCATGAATCGCCAGGCGTTCGAATTCTCCGTATTGGGTGGACTCGCCCTCGGCTGCGACATCGCCCCGCTGACCAAGTGGGATCGCAAGAGCTATTACTACCCCGACATGCCCAAGAACTACCAGACGAGCCAGTACGATCTCCCCGTCGCCTTCGATGGCGCATTCGAGATCATCGCGCCGGACGGTACGTCGAAAAAGATCGGTATCATCCGCGCCCACCTCGAAGAGGACGCCGGCAAGAACATGCACGAAGGGCTCGACCACACGCGCGTCGACCTCAACCGCGCCGGAACACCGCTGCTGGAAATCGTCACGCAGCCCGACATCGAGAACGCTGACGACGCCTACGCCTTCTGTGTCGAGCTGCAGCGCCTCGTCCGATTCCTCGGCATCTCGGACGCCGACATGCAGAAGGGACAGATGCGTTTCGAGCCGAACGTGAACGTCTCCATCACGACGGCCGACGGAACGGAGTACCGCACGCCGATCAGCGAGGTGAAGAACCTCAACAGTTTCCGCAGCGTTCGCGGGGCGATTGAATACGAGATCCAGCGCCAGGTGCACGCCTGGGAGGACGATCACGGCTACACGCTCGCCAACAGGGGCAAACAGAATTACGGCTGGAACGACCAGCGCGAAGTCACGGAGTTTCAGCGCGGCAAGGAGGAGTCGCACGACTATCGCTACTTCCCCGAGCCGGACCTGGTCCCGGCGCAGCTCGACGAGGCGGCCATCGATTCATTCCGCGCACGTGTCGGCGAGCTGCCGCTGGCGCGCGAGCGTCGCTACATCGAGGGCTATGGCGTCACACAAAAGGACTGCGAGATCATCCTCGCCGATCTTGCGACCGCCGAACTCTACGAGGCGGCCGCGAATCAAGGCGCCGATCCCAAGACACTGACCAAGCAGTTCGTCGGCGTCTGGAACCATCTCGCGTCGACGCACAACACGTCGATCAGCCGACTGGGCCTCGCGCCGCAGGTCGTCGCCGACCTCGCGAAACTCGTGGACGCTGGGACCGTGAGCGCGTCGGCCGCGTCGCAGATCGCCGAACATATCCATGCGAACCAGTTGGCTGACAGCGCCAAGCCCGCGGACATCGCCGCCGAGCTGGGTCTGATCCAGGAGCGCGACGAAGGCCAGCTCGAAGCCTGGATCGACGATGTCTTCGCCGCCAACGCCCAGGCGATCGAGGACGCCCTGAAGAATCCGAAGAAGGCCAGGGCGGCCGCCGGTTTCCTTCGCGGTCAGCTCATGAAGGTTTCCCAGGGCAAGGCCGATCCGAAGCTTGCCGGCGAACTCATCGAAAAGAAACTCGACGCCATGAAAGGTGGTTCCGCCTGACGTGTACAACGACGCGCCGTCCACACCGCCAATATCGCCGTCGGGACCGACGAAACAGCAGCGCAACTGGGCAATGCTCGCCCACCTCTGCGGTCTCGCCTTCCTGACAGTCCCGCTGGGCAACATCGTGGGCCCCCTGCTGATCTGGCAGATCAAACGCGACGAGCTGGGCGAATTCGTCGGCGCCGCGGCGCGCGAGGCGCTGAATTTCCAGTTCACGTTTCTGGTGCTCGTGATCTTCGCGGGCTCGTTCCTGATCCTGCCCATCCCATCGATCTACGTCCTGAGTTGGCCGATGATCATCCTGATGTCGCTCGGAAATGTGTACTTCTGCTGCACGGCCGCGATCGAAACGAACAACGGCGACGTCTATCGATACCCTTACGCGTTTCGGCCGTTCTGATTGAAGGAACAATCAATGAGACGACCCCAGATCGGCATCATGGGCTCCAGCGAAGCCAACGAAATCCAGCGCTCCGTGGCCGAGCGCGCGGGTCGATGCGTCGCACAGGTCGGCGCGGCCCTCGTCACGGGTGGTCGCGACGGCGTCATGCAGGCGGCGGCGAAGGGATGCGCCGAGGCTGGAGGTATCGTCATCGCCGTCACACCCTTCACGCCGATGGAACAGGTCAACGAATACACGCACTACGTGATCCCCACCGGCCTCGGCTGGGCCCGCAATGTGATCACGGCCATCTCGGGCGACATCATCCTCGTCGTCGGCGGCGCCGCGGGCACGCTGAGCGAGATCGCCTACGCCTGGATGTACGATCGCCCCATCGTCGCGCTGTCGGAATCCGGCGGCTGGGCGAAGAAGCTCGCCGGCGAACGCATTGATCATCGCCGCGAGGATTGCATCGTCGATTGCGACGACGTGAATGCGCTCGAACCGATTCTCCGCAAGCTTCTCGCCGAACGACCGATCAAGACGATCCCACCCGTGGGCCGCGACGCCCCATGATCCGCAAACTCGTCGATCTGCTCTTCGGCGGAAAAAAACGCCGGCGCGAGAAACTCCTCGCTGAGCCCTTTCCGGAACAGTGGCGGCCCATCGTCCGTGGCGCCGTTCCGCACATCGATCTCCTGTCGGACGCGGAGCGAAACAAGCTCGAAAACGACATCCGCATTTTTCTCGCGGAGAAGTACTTCGTCGCCGGCGCTGACATCGCCATCACGGAAACGATGCGCGTCACGATCGCGGCCGGCGCCTGCATGCTCATTGTCGCCCTGCCGCGCCTGGATGTCTTTCCGCGCCTGCGCGAGATCATCATCTACCCGCACAATTTCACGGAACAGATCGAGGCGATCGGTCCCGATGGCCGCCCCTACCAGATCCATCGCACGCGTTCGGGCGAGGCCTGGCGTCGCGGTCCCGTCATCCTGGCGTGGAATACCGTCGCGCACAGCGTCGCCGCGCCACACGATGGCTACAACGTCGTGATTCACGAATTCGCCCACGTGCTCGACATGCAGAACGGCGCCGCCGACGGTGAGCCGCCTCTGCAAAGCGCCGAGGCGCACACCCACTGGGAACGCGTCTTCTATCCGGCCTTCGACAGGTTCGTCGACGACCAGCGCCGCGGCCGACCGACACTCGTCGATCCCTACGGCGCGGAGAATCCCGCCGAGTTCTTCGCCGTCGCGTCGGAGCATTTCTTCGAACAGGCCCCGCTGCTCCAGCGCTATCACCCCGACCTCTACGCTCTGCTTCGCGACTTCTACCAGCAGGACCCAATCCGCTGGACCACCTCCAACCCGCGCCGAATCCCCCGCGCCCTGTATTAACAGCGAGGGTGGCCTACGGCTTCAGCCGTTGGGGCGCGACGATGAGCGCGCAGAGGCGACGTGGAATCTCGCCAGCGACACGGGCTTCGATGGATATCGACGATCCTCACGCCAAAGGCGTGAAACAGGCCAGCCCAGGGTGTAGCGAAGTCCGCGAAGCGGACGCGGCGAAACCCTGGAACTGCGTTTTCCAGCCCGACGAAATCCTGAAGGGGATGTTACAAGGTCAGATCAGAAATGAACCTTGGTTCTGTCAGCTGGGCCGCGCCCACCAATTCGCAGCGCGCCCGAACCGAGCCGCGACCGTCAGGGAGTCGGTCGCGCGACGCCTATCAGCCGCACGTACCCCGATCGACGCGAAACGCTCGATCACGCGGCTGTACACAACGCGGTCACTCCAAGCAGCGCGCAAATCCCCGACGGCCAGGCCGGCGTCACGAATTGATCAGCAGTGAATCGCGAATCCAGGCAACGCCCGCCCACTTGCTGACGCGCGTGGCTCGGAACACACCGCGCCACCGACCACGGGCCACGCCGCGCCCCTCTCGGGCGACATCGCTCGATCCCACATGCAATCAACGACAACCTTACAGGCGCCCTGTGCCACCCACTTCAGTAACTGCACACATCAGACGCCCCACATAGACGCGGCGTTCAATGGACATGAACGTTCCTCACGCCAACGGCGTGAAACAGGCCAACCCAGGGTGTAGCGAAGTCCGCGAAGCGGAGGCGGCGAAACCCTGGGACTGCGTTCTCCAGCCCGATGAAATCCTGAAGGGATGTTACAAGGTCAGATCAGAAATGAACCTTGGTTCTGTCAGCTGGGCCGCGCCCACCAATTCGCAGCGCGCCCGAACCGAGCCGCGACCGTCAGGGAGTCGGTCGCGCGACGCCTATCAGCCGCACGTACCCCGATCGACGCGAAACGCTCGATCACGCGGCTGTACACAACGCGGTCACTCCAAGCAGCGCGCAAATCCCCGACGGCCAGGCCGGCGTCACGAATTGATCAGCAGTGAATCGCGAATCCAGGCAACGCCCGCCCACTTGCTGACGCGCGTGGCTCGGAACACACCGCGCCACCGACCACGGGCCATGCGATATCGCGCGCACGGATCGCACGCGACCTGGGCCATTTGTCGCAACTCGAGAGCCGCGATCAGTCCCGACACTACAAATGCAGACGCGTGGCGCTTATGCTGTTGGACGGGCGAGATAGTGGAGGCGTCAAATGCTCAGGTGGATCATTGCGGGCGTCGGTCTGTTCATACTCGGCGCCGCCGTCGAAATGCTGCTGAGACGACTTCGCGTCGGCAAATCCGTGTCGCTCGGAATCGCCACGCTGATCGTCGCAGTCTGCGCAGCCGCCCTCTACCATTTCGGCGGCGTGACTCAGTGATACGCGGCCCGAAGTCCGACGCCGCATCTGCGCGCCCGATCAACAAGTCGCCACTTCACGGAAACGTGATATAGCAGTCCTCGACGGTAAACGTGAGCCTCACCTGTTCACGCAATACGCCCCATCCGATGCGCGAGTTCTCCGCGTACAGTTTCAACTCGAGTCGGTAATACCCGCCCGGATGAAACCGGGCGTGGGGAATCGTCAGCGTCGTGACACCGTCGGCGATTGGAATGCAGGGATCCGTGGGAATGCGGCAATACCGGCCCGCGAGGTACTCCGTCTCTTCGCTTTGCGTGAGTTGCGACGCGTCGATCTCGGCGTCGACACCCTCCGCTTCGCCCACGCTCAGGCGCAGCGTGGCTTTGTTGTTCTCTCCCGCCTTCAACACGTCATGGCGGACTCGGCAGACGATCGTCCCTTCGACTTCATCATCATTCGCCATCGACGCCGGACGATCCGTCAGGAACCAGAGAATCGGATCGCATTCGGAATAGGCCCAGCCAAATTCCGGCCCCGAGTCGTTCAGTTCCATGCTGACGACAACCTCCGGCGTGAATTCCGCAGATTGTTTCGCATTCCCCTCATCCGCGATCAGGATGAAAGGTACGCCGCAGAAGCTCGTGTCCTCAAACGGCAGGTCGGTTCGCCCGGTCAGCGACACGCGAAACACACCCGTGTCATCCACCTCGTCGCACGCGTCACCGACGCTGTCATTGTCAGTGTCCTCCTGCATCGGGTTGAACACGGACGGACAGTTGTCGCAGGCGTCGCCGACACCGTCCTCGTCCACGTCATCGGCGGCGGACGTCGTAACAAGCAGGCAGCTGTCGGGCGCATCCGGCGCCACTTGCCAATCGGCAATCGGGCATGTCGTCCCGGCCCCGAGTAGCAGGAATGCGGAAAGCGGTACGAAACTCAGCGAAATCCCGACGCGTTTCGAACAGGTGAACATCGCCTGACTCCCCGGCGCCGACGCCGATCACACGGGGACCCTCGAGAGAAGGACCGAGCCGCGCGAATCAGGCCGGCCATCCAATTATAACATGGCCATGAACGCCTCCGGCGAAACGCGTCGCCCGACATCTGGAAAACAGGCATTGTTTTTCTTGGCGCACTGGACGATGACTGTAGGCCGGTCGGACTCGAAGCGCGAACCTCTGTCACACGGCGTAAGGGCCAACGACCGGGTGGCCTACGTCCTCAGCCGTGAGGGCGCGATGATGGACGTGCAAAGGGCTTCGAATTCACTTCGCCGCGACGATCGGCGCCATCGGGCGAGTCTGTTGCATGTGGAGTAGCCCCGCAGGTTGAACACACCCACCAATTCGCGGCGCAACCCTTGCGAGCCGCGACCGTCAGGGAGTCGGTCGCGCGACGCGAACCAACCGCACGTATCCCGATCGATGCGAAACGCTCAAACGCGCGGTCAAACACAACGCGATTGCTCCGGGCGTCGCGCCAATCCCAGACGGCCAGGCCGGCGTCACGAATCAATCATGAGGGAACCGCGAATCCGGCGACGCCCGCCCACTTGCTGACGCGCGTGGCTCGGAACACACCGCGCCACGATCGGCGCCATCAGGCAAGTCTGTTGCATGTGGAGTAGCCCCGCAGGTTGAACACACCCACCAATTCGCGGCGCAACCCTTGCGAGCCGCGACCGTCAGGGAGTCGGTCGCGCGACGCGAACCAACCGCACGTATCCCGATCGATGCGAAACGCTCAAACGCGCGGTCAAACACAACGCGATTGCTCCGGGCGTCGCGCCAATCCCAGACGGCCAGGCCGGCGTCACGAATCAATCATGAGGGAACCGCGAATCCGGCGACGCCCGCCCACTTGCTGACGCGCGTGGCTCGGAACACACCGCGCCACGATCAGCGACATGGCTCGCTCAATGTCGAAATCTCGCCCCTGATCAGTTGTGACGAATGCCACTCACTTCCGAGATCGCATACCTCGAACACTCCACAACGAAACGGCCTTCGATCGATTACAACGATACTCACGCCAAACGCGTGCAACAAGCCGGCACCGTTGGGGCCAGGTCGATGTCGCGTTGCGTCTCAGGACGTCGCCCGAAGCGCTTTCCGGCGTGAACCGGACTTTTCAGGGGCGGTCTCGCCGGATCGAGCCGCCGCCAACCGGCGACCTCGAACTCACTCCTTGGCGGCGGGCATGGCCATTCAGTACAATGAAGCGAGAGTTTGCAGCACGGGCCGGCGAACCACGTTCACAATTCGCACCCTACGATGAAGTGAGGACCTTCATGATGGTTCACATCGGTACGAAGTGTCTTGTATCGACGAGGAAGGCCTCGGCGACGCCCTCGCGATTCCGACGTCGCCTCAGCGGCGTCTGCGCAATGGCGTTCATGGCGTTTCCGTTGTTACGCCTGACGAACAGCGCCTCGGCGCAATGCCGATTCACGACGGCGCCGCTCATCGCCCCCACGGGACTGGTATCCGGCGACAACTTCGGGCGAAGTCTCGATGTGGACGGCGAGACGGCGGTCGTCGCATCACACAATCGCGACGATGTCGGCAAGGTCTATGTGTATCGCAGGATCGCCGGGACCTGGCAGGAGGTGGCGGTACTCTCGGCCTCCGACGCCGCGACTCTTGACGCCTTCGGCTCGTCGGTGGCCATCCAGGGCGACACGATCGTCATCGGCGCCGTGGGAGATGATGACAACGGCGGAGCCAGCGGTTCGGCCTATGTGTTTCAGGAAATGGGCGGCGTCTGGTCACAAGTGGCGAAACTCACCGCGAACGACGGGGCCGCGAACGAGTCCTTTGGTAACAGCGTCGACATCGATGGCGACACGATCGTCGTGGGCGCCTACGCCGAAGATGGCGCCGCCATGAATCGCGGCGCCGCCTACGTTTTTGAACGCAACGCGGGGCTGTGGCTTCAGGCGCAGAAGCTTCTGGCCAGCGACGCTTCGACGTCGAACTTATTCGGCGCCAGTGTCGCGCTGGAAGGCGACGTGATGGTCATCGGCGCCCGCGGGGACGGAGATGTGGTCGCCAACAGCGGGTCAGCCTACGTCTTTCGCAAATCGATGGGCGCATGGCAGGAGGAAGTCGAGCTCAAGGCGTCTGATCCGCAGATCGCCGCCTGGTTCGGCGTCAGCGTCGCCGTCCGCGCGGATACCGTCGTCGTCGGGGCGAGCCAGTTCGGCTCCGCCGGCAACGGTGACAATCTTCAGGAAGGGGCCGCGTACGTCTTTCGCGATAACGGCGGCGCCTGGCCGCAGATCGGGCGCCTGATGGCGCCGGCGCCCAGCGATTTTGCGGGCCTCGGCCGGAGCGTGCACATCATCGCCGATGGCGATGTCTTCGTGGGCGCCAGCGGCGCCAGGGTGAACGGCCTGTTCAGCGGATGCGTCTACGTGTTCCGGGAATTCGACGATGACTGGCGCTACATCACGCAGTTGTCGGTCAATGGCCCTTCATACATGTATGTCGGCGCGAGCGTCGCCGTCAGCGGGACGACGGCGTGGGTCGGCGCCCCCGGAAGCGATTTCAACGGTGTCGGAAGCGCCTATGTGTTCGAGCTGGACTGGAGCCCGAACGACTGCAACGCCAACGGAATCCCCGACCCATGCGAGATCGAAGGCTATCTCGTGAGCGATTGCGATGCGAACGGCGTGCCGGACGAATGCGACATCGCGAACGGGACACATACGGACTGCAACGGAAACGGCGTGCCGGATGTCTGCGACCTGTCAGACGCTGACTTCACGATCCGCAGGCTGTCATCGGAACTGGCGACGAAGGGCGCGAAGCTCGGCCAGGATGTCGCGATCGATCAGGATCTGGCGATTGTCAACGCCGCTCAGACGAATGGGATCTTCCCTCCCTTTGCCTACATCTTTCGTCAGGAGGCTGGCGGCTGGCATGAAGTCGATCGCGTTTCTCCCGACGGGCTCGGCCCGGATTCCGGATTCGGCTTCAGCGTCGATGTCGACACCGGCGTATTCGTCGTCGGCGCCCCGAGCGATGAGAACCCCGGCGTCCCCAACAGTGGTTCGGCCTATGTCTATCAGGAAACGCAAGACGGCTGGGAGTCGATCGCCCGGCTGAGCGCGCCGGACGCCGCGACTGGCGACGGTTTCGGTTTGACCGTGTCAATGAGCGGAGAGCGAATCGCCGTCGGGACCTGGGCCGATGATGTGGCGGGCGTCGAGGATCAGGGATCGGCGTATGTCTTTCGACGTATGAATGGCGTCTGGGTCTTCGAATCCCAGGTCGTCGCGTCCGATGGTGTTACTGATGACGTATTTGGCAGGGCCCTCGGACTGGATGGCCAGACGTTGGTGGTCGGCGCGTTGGAGAAAGACGATCCGGCCCGAAACAGCGGCGCCGCCTACGTCTTCCGGGCTTCGGGTACCGGCTGGTCGCAGATCGCCAGGCTGTTCGCGCCGGACGTCGGCGAAGATGACTGGTTTGGTTCGAGTGTCGCCATCAGCGGCGACACGATCGTCGTTGGCGCGCCGGGCGATGATGACAACGGTCTCGATAGTGGCGCCGCCTACGTCTTTCGCGAAATCGATGGCGCCTGGACGCAGACGGACAAGCTGTCGGCGGGCGTAAACGCGTCGGGGAATGACGGCTTCGGCGGCGCCGTGGATATCGATGGCGACATGATCCTGGTTGGCGCAGAGCGGGACCGACTGGACGGGCGCATCGGCGCCGCGTTCGTGTTTCGGCGAGTCGATGGTGTTTGGGAGCGAACAAGTCGCCTCGATTCGCGCGATGTGACCTCGTACAGCGGCTTTGCCATCAGCCTCGCCATCAGTGACGGCGTGGCGATCGTCGGCGCCGTAAATGCGGATGTCACGGACGAAGACAGCGGCGTCGCCTATCTCTACAGTGTCCGGGCGCGTTCCAGCGACTGCAACGCCGATCAGATTGCCGACGAATGCCAGCCCGGCGACTTTGATGGTTCAGGCTGCGTCGATTTGCCTGACGTTGGCGGTTTCGTCGATGCGCTTCTGACGCCGGACGCCGATTGCGTGGACCTCGGGGACCTGAATGGAGATGATCACGTGAACGCGCTGGACGTACATGATTTCGTGAGCGCGCTTCTGGCGGGTGATGGATGCCCGTAGTCGCGGACTTCGGGTCCCGTGCCGGTCGGCCCCTCCGTTTAGCCGCCCGATCATTCCGAGCCGCGCCCGAACCGAGCCGCGACCGTCAGGGAGTCGGTCGCGCGGCGCGATCCAGCCGCACGTATCCCGATCGATGCGAAACGCTCAAACGCGCGACCAAACACAACGCGATTGCTCCGGGCGTCGCGCCAATCCCAGACGGCCAGGCCGGCGTCACGAATCAATCATGAGGGAACCGCGAATCCGGCGACGCCCGCCCACTTGCTGACGCGCGTGGCTCGGATCGCCAAGTCGTCACCTGGCCGAATCACGCCCCCGATGGCGCCATGTTCCCTGATTCCCACATCCCCAAATCGCCAAATCACAACTCACCACATCACCAAATGAATTGTTGCCCAACCCGCCCCTCCTTGGCACACTACCCCTCCTGACCGGGTGGATTCGCCTGTCGCACGGACTGCGACACTCACGGGCCCGGCCATCACGCAGGAAGGAACGCGATGAAGCTGATGATCCAGATTCCGTGCCTCAACGAGGAAGGCACGCTCCCAGCCACGCTCAGGGACATTCCGCGGCAGGTCGAAGGCATCGACAAGGTCGAAATCGTCATCATTGACGACGGCTGCACAGACCGGACCGTCGAGATCGCGAAGGAATACGGCGCGGATCACATCATCAGCTTCCCCGGCAATCGCGGTCTCGGCCACGCCTTCGCGGCGGGCATGGACTTCTGCCTGCGCAACGGCGCCGACATCATCATCAACACCGATGGTGACAACCAATACTACGGCGGCGACATCCCGACACTCGTGAAGCCGATCCTCGAGGGCCGCGCCGATCTCGTCATCGGCGACCGCGAGCCGGACAAGGTCGAGCACTTCTCGCCGATGAAGAAGTTCCTTCAGAAGACAGGCAGCCGCGTTGTCAGCAGGCTCGCCAACCTCGAGGTGCCCGACGTGCCGAGCGGGTTCAAGGCCTACACGCGCGAAGCGGCGATGCGCGTCGCCTTCTCAACGGATTTCGACCACACGGTCGACCACGTCATCCAGGCGGGCCGCAAGCGCATCGTGACAGTCAGCGTCCCGATTCGCACGAACGAGAAGCTGCGCGAGAGCCGCCTCTTTTCAAACTTCTGGGTCTTCGTGACGCGCTCGGGCGGCATCATGCTGCGCGTGTACTCTTCCTATCGCGCCATGAAGATCTTCAGCACCGCCGGTCTCATCACGTTCGGCGTCGGATTCATGATCGGATTTCGATTCATCTGGATCTGGCTCGTGGACAACCACGGCAAACTGCCGACGGAACACACGCAGTCACTGATCCTCGCGGCGATCCTGCTGCTTGCCGGCTTCCAGATGTTCCTGACGGGCATCGTGGCGGACCTGATCAACGCCAATCGCGCCATCGCGGAAGACATGAGCTATCGGCTGCGGCGAATGGAGCTGGAGAGCCGCGACAAGGCCTGACGCGGCCCACTCTGCCAACCGACACCTCATTCGAGCCCTGCATGGGCGCTACTGGCGTTTACGAGCGATCATCATCGCGCCCGCCTCGGCTGAAGCCATGGCCCCCGCGGCATCGCATCGGTCCCCGGCCGTTCGATTGCGAAACGCCATGCGAATGATATAACGACACCGCACGTTGTACTGTCATGCCATCCACGGGAGGGCTTGAACATGAAGTGGAGGAAGCGACATACCGCCGGTCTCTTCGTGTGTCTGATCGGAGTTGGGTATTACGTCTGGTTCATCCATCGATCGCACACGATCACGTCGATCAATGGATGGCGACTCGACTTCTCGTATCAGCCCTTCCATTGCCCTGTCTGCCTTGGGCGCGTCGAGTCCCTGACCTTCGAGGGACAGGAGATTCCGATTCCTCAATGGGACTGGAAGTCCGAGTTCGACGAAAGACCGTTCGTACAGATGATCACACCAGTGGGCTGCGTCTGCGCCTTTGAGCACTGGGAAACCTGGAGGCGGTCGCATGTTCTCTGCCAGTGCGTCGACAGTGATGAGGCGATCAGTGAAACGGAGCTGGAGCAGGGATGGTATGACGCCGCATTCACACAGGTGGACAGCGAACGCCTGTATTCCCGCAAGAATCTACGGAAACGAAATACGCCGGAGACCTGGTGTCTCGTCGCGACGGATCACGCAACCCGCTGGATCCGACCGGACCTGATCGATCAGCTTGCGTGGTAACGCGCCGCCGGGACGTCGCGACACGATGGGAAGAATTGACGGGTCCTCCACACTTGTATCGTCGCGCCCCCACGACTGAAGTCGTGGGCCACCCGGTTCTTTCGGCTTTCGGCTTTTCGGTTTTCAGTTTTGGCGTGATCTCCTTCCCTCCCTTGTCGATCCCCCCATCGCATCGCTACATTGGCGAACATGACGACGTACGACACGATCATCATCGGCGCGGGCGGCATGGGCGCCGCCTGCGCCCGCCATCTCGCCCGCCGCGGTCTTCGCGTTCTCGTGCTGGAACAGTTCACGCTCGCACACGATCGCGGCAGCTCACATGGTCGCGCTCGCGTCATTCGCAAGGCGTACTTTGAAGATCCTCGCTACGTCCCGATGCTGCATCGAGCCTACGCGTTGTGGCGCGAACTGGAGGCGGAGTCCGACGAGCAACTCCTGTTCTTCTGCGGCGTCCTCAACATGGGACCGGCGGAACACGCCTGCATTCAGGGCGTGCGCCAATGCGCGATTGAACACGCGCTGCCGCACGAAATCGTCGATGCCGGCGAGATCCGGCGCCGCTGGCCGACATTTGCGCCAGAGGATGCGGATGTGGGCGTCTTTGAAACGGATGGCGGGTTTCACCTGCCGGAGCGGGCGATCGAACTGCACGCGCGTTTCGCCGCGCAACAGGGCGCCGACTTCCGCTGGTCAACGAAAGTCCGTTCGTGGAGCGCAACAGCGAACGACGTCCGAGTCAGGACGGATACGGATGAATTCGTCGCGAAGAACCTCGTCGTGACCGCCGGCGCGTGGCTCGGCGAACTTGAAAGTGAAATCGGCGCGCTGCTGCAGGTTGAACGTCAGGTTCAGCTCTGGTGGAAACCCAAAGACCCGTCGCTCTGTCGCCACGATCGCATGCCGGCCTTCATACACTTCACGGGCGATCGAGCGTACTACGGCATCCCGGCCATGGCGGATGAGGGGCTCAAGCTGGGCCGGCATCACGGCGGCGAGATCTCAACGCCCGACGCCGTGGATCGCTCGCTTCGCCCCGAGGACGAGGCCGACGTGCGAGCGTACATCCGCCGACACGCGCCGAACGCCGATGGTCCCCTGCTCGACCACGCCGTCTGCATGTACACAAACACGCCGGACGATCACTTCATCCTCGATCGCCATCCTCGGCACAGGAATGTCATCATCGCCGGAGGCTTCTCGGGACACGGCTTCAAGTTCGCGCCACTTGTCGGTGAAGTGGTCGCTGACCTGCTCACAACGGGCGAAAGCCGGACGCCGGTCGGACTTTTCTCAGCGACACGTTTCCGTCAGGGGTGCTGAAATGCCCCTTTCAGACGTATGTCACTAGCGGACGCGCCGATGAGAATCTCGAATCTGCCCGGCTCGACGCGCCAGGCATGCGCGGCGCCGTCATAGAACGCGAAGGATCGCGAATCGAGCGTGATCGACACACGCCGCGACGCCCCGGGCGCCAGATCCACTTTGGCGAAGCCCTTCAGCTCCTTCCGCGGCCGCGGCGCCGATGACTCGACATCGCGAACATAGACCTGCGGCGTTTCCTTGCCGGATCGCTCGCCGACATTCCTGACCTCGAAAGACACAATGACCTTTCCGTCCTTCGCCAGCGAAGTCCTGTCGATGGACAGATCGCTGTAGGCGAATGTCGTGTAGCCCAGACCGAACCCGAACGGAAACGCCGGCTCAACCTCCGCCGAATCGAAGTAGCGATAGCCGACGTTCAGGCCCTCCGTGTACTTTCCGTTCGGATAAGTTCTGGCGGCCGGATGGTCGGCCCATTTCCGAACGAACGTCATCGGCAGTCGGCCACTCGGATTCACATCGCCGAACAGCACATCCGCAATGGCGTTACCCGCTTCCTGGCCGCCGTACCAGGCCTGGACCACCGCGGGGATCTCATCGAGCCACGGATCGAATCCAACCTGCGAACCTGCGACGATGACAACGATGGTCTTTGGCTGCGCCGCTCGGACGGCCTTGATCAACGCCAATTCGGATGACGTCAGGTCGATGCTCGCCCGATCGAACCCTTCGCCCTCGCGGCTGGCGTCGAGCCCCACGAAGACCACCGCGACATCAGACGCCTTCGCCGCCCTGACGGCGTCGTTGAAGTCATCCTGATGGCACACGAAGACCGCGTTGGCGTCCACGCCGTTCTCGTAATACTCGATTCGGATATCGACCGGCTCATTCGCCGTCAACTTCCGCCGGATGGACACCATCCTGTTGCCGTGATCGTACCACTCATCAATCACGCGCTCGCCATTGATGTAGAGGCGCGAGCCGTCGTCACTTGCCAGGCCGATTTCCCAGTCGCCGCCCGTCGGGACTGTCAGCCTGCCGGTCCATCGCACAGAGAATCGATCGGCGCTGACCTCCGGCGCCGGAGCGGCGTTCCCCCAGTGAAAGTCGACCGTCGCGTCTTTGCGCGTCAGAACCGGTTCGCCTTCCAGTTTCATGTTGTTGAAGTACTCAGCCTTCAGACCACCGCTTTCGCCCGACGGCGTCGACAGCCAGGCCGCGGGCGTCGGCGGATACTGATCCGCGGACAGGACGCCGGCGACGCCGACCACGTTCACGCTCGCCCCGCCGACGTTCCGGATTCCGTCGAGCGGACTGACGCTGTACCTCGAGGCGACGTGCGAACTGCCGCCGCCCCCCATGCGCGCAACGGCGTGATTGGGGCCCAGCACGGCAATCGTCGAAACGGCCTTTCGATCGAGCGGCAGCAGATTGTCATCGTTCTTCAGGAGCACGATGCCCTCGGCCGCGATCTTCCTCGCCAGAGCGCGATGCTCCACGAGGTCGACATCCTCCGCCTCGCCGCGCCGCTCCATCACGCCCGCCGCAATCATCACGCGCAGAATGCGTCGCAGTTTCTCATCGATCGCCGCCTCCGTGACCTTGCCCGACTTCACGGCCTCGAGCAGCTTGCCGTGTCCCCAGAAGACGCCCGTCGGCGTTGCCGTGTCCATTTCGAGGTCGAGTCCGTGGTTCGCCGGTCCGATCGTCTCATGGACCGCGCCCCAGTCGGAAACAACGAATCCCCGGAAGCCCCATTCGTCTTTCAGCACCTGCTGGAGCAACCACGCGCTGTTCGAACACCAGGGTCCGTTGAGCTTGTTGTACGCGCACATCACGGAATAGACGCCGCCCTCCTTCACCGCCGCCTCGAACGCCGGAAGGTAGATCTCGCGAAGCGTGCGCTCGTCGACCTCTGAATTGACATTGAATCGATCGTGCTCCTGGTTGTTGGCCACGTAATGCTTGGCGCACGCAATGACGCCATTCGCCTGCGCGGCGCGTATCACGGACACGGCGAAACGGCTCGCCAGGAACGGGTCCTCGCTGTAATACTCGAAGTTGCGACCGTTCTGAGGCAGGCGAATGATATTGAACGCCGGACCGAGCCACATGTGTCGCCCCTTGTTCGTCCATTCACGGGCCATGGCGGCGCCAAACTGAGACGCGAGATCGAGATCCCAGCTCGCGGCCAGGGCGATGGACGCCGGAAACGCGGTGGCCGGCGAGCCGACAAGCCCCAGCGGACCGTCGGCAAGCTTCAGACTGGGAATCCCCAGTCGCGGAATGGCGCGCAGCGACATGCCGCTCTCGCCGTAGAGGAACGTCGTTTTCTCTTCGAGCGTCATTCGATCGATGAGCGCGTCGATGCGCGACTCCGCGACAGTCGATGCGAGGCCCGCCGCCTCAGGCGCCTCCTGGGCGCGCACAAATGAGACGCACATCATCGGCATGAGAACTCCGAAACCAACGAACCATCGATCCGAACCCGCGCGTCCACGGAACAGCTTCATCGATCTTCCTTTCAACATCGCAATGGCGCGACGCGGCGCATCGCAGGCTTCACCCCCGCCTATTCGGGGGCGCTCGACAGTTTTCGATCGGGTTCGTTGTAGATCCCGACTTCGGACACATGCGGCGTATCGGCGCTTGCGATCAGGCGAATCCGAACGCGCCGAGCCGTCGTCCGCGGTATGGGGATCACACGGACCGGCGACGTATCGTCTGTCGTCGCCAGTTCACGCCAAGCGCCCCCGTCCGACGCGCCTTCAAACACAATTCGCCGGATTCGGCTCGCCCGATAGTCCCCCCAGCGTCCGACGGGCTCGGAAAGAACGAGCGTGTTGAACGACGTGCCCGCCGGCAGCTCAACCTCGATCCAGCCCTCGTCGCGACCCGAGGGCAGGTACCACGAATTCCCGAAGTCGCCATCGTTCACCAGGTCCGGGCCGCGCGTGTCCGGCGATTCGCCTGCGTGAATCGGCCGCCGCGCCGCGAGATTCCGCGTCGTGATCACAGTCGCCGGACTGAGCTTCGACATGGGGCCCTCATGCCGCCAACGCTCGCCGATCTCCTTCAGTCGGGCGACAACGTTGGGCGCCAGGCGCCCCTCGCGATTCGGGGCGGCGTTGCAGATCTGCACGCAGTGTCGTTCGTTCTGCGGACGGAGCCACGCGTCGACCACCTGCTCGGCCGACTTCAGCGGTCGGTTCTCGTCACCCTGCTTCCAGAACCAGCCGTTTGTCAGCGTCACACACGACAATGCGGGCAGTTCGCTTTCCCTCGGCAGTTCCTGGCCCGCGTTCTGCTCGAAGGACTTGATGTCCGTGTAGAACAGCGCCGAGGGCGGATACTGACTGGCGTTCAGCTCCGAAATCAGGCAGTTCGGCTGGAGTTGTTTCACGAGCGCGTAGATTTCATCGAAGGGGACTTCGTCGTAGGAGATCCGGCTCCAGGGCGCATCCCAGCCATCAAAAATCAGGAAGCTGATGTCGCCGTAGTTCGTGAGAAGCTTCGTCAGTTCCGTCTTGATGCGCTCGATCTTCGCCGGTGTCACATTGAAGTGGCGCACGTCACCGCGAAGGTCGAGGATCGAGTAGTACAGCCCGACGCTCAGCCCCGCCTTGCGAAATGAATCGACGTACGCCCGCACAACGTCAGTCTTGTGCGATGTCATCGCAACGCTGTCGCCCCCGGATTTCGTGGGCCAAAGGCAGAAGCCGTCGTGATGCCTGGTCGTCAGGCAGCCGAATCGCATACCAGCCGACCTGGCCGCAGTCGCCCATTGATCCGTGTCGAGGCCCGTGGGACTGAACGCTTCGACGGGCCCCGCCGGATCGCCCCACTCCCGATCCTGAAACGTCGCCATGTTGAAATGGATGAACATGCCGAATCGCATATCGACGAACCGCTGTTGCAGTTCGATGAGCGGCGTCTCAGTGCGATAGGTCCTCACGGACTCGGCCCGAACGGCGGCCGCCGCCAACGCAACGGCGACGCTCCACACACACAGACTCTGGCTGAGATTCATTTGATTTCGCAAGCCACGCCCCCCGACCAGGGAAGGACGCTGCAGCGCAGCGCCGCGACACACGTTGGACGAATGATCCATCACTCGCTTAGTCCAGACGATACAATCCGAATGCCAATCGGCAACCCCGGCAGCGATCGAACACTCGGCTCACGCGGCGCTTGCGATCGAGACAACCAAACGCCGGATACCGCCTGCCGTCGAGAAAACAGGCCTGACATTGGACTCAGGTTGCAGGACTTGGATTTTCGCGGAATCGGTCCGCCCTTCCGCCGGGTTGAAGAATCGTCTGGGTCCCGCGACCTCAGCTGGTTGAGGACCCCAACCAGCGTCGCTATCGTCGAGTCCTCGTGTGGCGAGGCGACACCGACATGGAAGCCCAATGAGCGGATCGAAAAAGGACAGGCCCCAGTCGCTCGACTACGCCGGACCGGCGACTGCGAACCACGACGCCGACGCGCCGATCTGGTTCAAGGTTCTTGTCTCCGTCATCTCGATCGGGTTTGTGGGAATCCTGGCGTCGATGGCCCTGTCCGACTTCTTTCATGCGCTGAATTAACGCTGATACCGAACGCACGGCGAAACCAGGTTTCAACGCCGTCCGGAGTCCCACTGCAAAACATGCGTGCTCGCACAACGCGTCCAATTACATTTCGTTCATCAACGCCCACGCGCCACACCGTCCAATCGAATTGCAAACACCGCGATTGACCCGAGTTATGTCACTCTCTATGTGTTTCTTAGCGAAAACAACATTGATTGTTGCGCTGATCACGCATTGAGATTGCCAAGCACAGCGATATCGTCAACCCTGCATGACTGAAGCCAGCTCAAGCCAACGTTGGAGAGCGCCGGTCGCCATCGTCGCCATCGGCGTCGCCGCCGCCTGCTACTACGCCTTCGGCCTCCAGTCCGGGGGACCGCGAATCCGCGACAACGTCGACGTGCGCATCACGGCCATCGACATCCCGAAGTCGCAGGTCAGGGCCGAGTACATTCATCCCAGGGACGGCAGGACCTATCCCATCGTCGCGCAGGTGGACGACGCCTGCGAGATCACAATTGATGGCGCCCCGGCCAGGTTGTCGGATCTCGTGGTCGGTGATCGCGCCGTCGGAAAAGGCGCGTTGAAGGATGGTGTGATCCAGCCGATGGCGATTCGCGTCACGCGCCGCGTGAAGGACGCCTCGCTCACGCAGCCGGGAGAACGCAGGCATGGCGGCAACACAACCGGCGGCTGAGTCCTCTCTGATCGCTGGCGACACAGAGGTCGCCCAGTCAGAATCGCGCTACAAGCTCGCGTGCATCGCCGTCATCCTCATCGGCGTCGTCATCAATCTCCTCTACGTCCTGGTCCGATGCCCGCTCGACCTGAGCGGTGACGAAGCCCACTACTGGGACTGGTCACGCCATCTCGACATCAGCTATTACAGCAAGGGACCACTGGTCGCCTGTATCATCGCGTC
>ERZ795053.2200-NODE-2200-length-23960-cov-8.204225_pt1 | contig 23960 bp, 17 predicted proteins | sample MGYA00375137_ERZ795053 | MGnify/ENA primary metagenome ERZ795053 (study PRJEB30182, sample SAMN05720284) | activated sludge metagenome | isolation source: Anaerobic digester | place: Hong Kong | collected 2014-12-17 ...
TCCAGCACCTGGCCATCCCGGGTCCGGACACGGACCCACAGCACGCCGCCGGGAACCCCATCCAGGGCCAGCACGGTGCGCTGTCCTTCCCACGTCGTCCGCTGGACCAGCCGTCCGGAGGCATCCGTGAGCTCCACCTGCAGCGCGCTGTCCGCCCCATCCCGCTCCAGGGTCACATGATCCGCGGCGGGAACCGGAGAAAGCCGGAAACGCCCGGCCTGACCGCCCCCGGGAACGGCCGTGGAGACATGCTGGACCGGTGGTGAGGTGGACGTGCACCCATCGCCATAGGTGATGGTCACCGTGTACTCACCGCTCACCAGGGCTTCGATGCTGGAGCTGTCGGCACCGATCAGGAGCTGGCCGTTCCAGTACCATTCCCACGTATCCGCATCATCGGTGGTGCTCAGCGTACCGCCGTTCACCTCGATCTCCGGCCTGGGGCGCGGGCAGGCGTCCACGATGCGGTACACGCGTTGGTCGGTGCGGCTGGCCAGAAAGAGCTCGCCATCGGCCGCGGCACTGATGTCCGAGAAGCCGAACAGGCCGGTCTCCAACCCGACCGAATCCACCCACATCCCCAGGCTGTCCGTGCTGGTGAGCAGGAGCCGCCCGTGGCAGTAGTCCGTGTGCACGAACCTGCCCTGCAAGCGGGGATAGCGCTGGCCGCGGTACACTTCCCCGGCCACGATCGCACAGGCATCGCCGCCGAGGATGTTGTGGGCATAGGCGCGCAGGGGGAATTCGAGCCCGAGCGAGTCCTGACAACGCATGGGCAGGAAGGGCTCGTTGGCCTCATAGCAGCTCCAACCGAAATTGGGGCCGGTGGCCACTCCTCCCGGCCAATGGTCCAGCTCCTCCCAGCGCTCCTGGCCCACATCACCGATCCACAGGTCACCGTTCAAGGGGTCGATGCCGATCCGGTACGGGTTGCGCAGCCCATAGGCCCAGATCTCGGGCCGGCGGCCGGTGGTGTCGTGCGCGAACGGATTGTCCGGCGGTATGGAGTAGGTGCTGTCGGGCTCCGGACGGATGCGGATGATGGTCCCGAACAAGGTGCCGGCCTCCTGACCTTGATCGCCCGGATCACCCGCACCACCGCCATCACCCAACGAGCAATACAGCATGCCATCCGGCCCGAACTCGAGGTCGCCGCCCTGATGGATCGGGTCCGGCTGGGGCAGTTCGATCAGCACCAGCTCACTGTCCGGGTAGGCCACGTTCGGGTCCGGCGACACCTTGAACCGCGAGATCCGACTGACCCCGTGCGGACCCACGTTCGCCGTGTAATGCAGGTAGAAGTGCCCGTTGTTGGCATAGTCCGGATGGAAGGCCATGCCAAGCAGCCCCCGCTCCCCGTTGAAGATGACCCTGTTCCCGATGTTGAGGAAGGGAACGGGCAGCACGGTCATGCTGTCCGTGATCACCTGCACCAGTCCTCCCTGCCGGGTCACGAACAGCCGATCGTCCCCGCAGTGCGAGATGGAGGTGATGTGCTGCATGCCCGATGCCCAGGGCACCAGGCCAAGCCGCGTGCTGTCCTGCCCGCTCACGGTGAAGGCGAACGAGAGGACGAACGGGAAGATGAATGAACAGGTCCGCCCCATCCCGCGACAAAGGTACTTCGCCGTGCAGGGCGTCCCGTGACACGGGATACAGGCCGTTGTTACGCGGGAACATGCAGCTCCAGCCGGCGCGAAAGGTGCCGGTGCAGCACGCGCCCCATCGTATCCAGCGACCGGAACCCGGGATCGCCGTGGAGCTCGGCCAGCTCGCTGGCCAGCTGCGCCACATGGCCTTCGGAGCTCAGGACCTCCGTGCGCATCACGTCGAACAGTTCGTCGATCTGGTCCTGGGCGATCCGGTACCGGCGCCGCAGCAGGGCCCGTTCCTCGTTGGCGTACTGGTCCACGTTCTCCCTGCTGATGTACTGCTCGGCGAACCGCACATAGGGCAGGTTCTCCTTGTAGAACTGCGGCAGGTAGATCCGGTGCCTGCCCTCGTAGCTCTGCTGATCGAAATCGATGCTGCGCAACCGGTACTGCACCTGGTCGAAGTCCTGGATCACGTCCACCACGAAGTTGTAGGCGCGCATGTCCCCGAGCAGCCGCGCGAAGCTCCGCTCGTTGAACTTCACGAACTCCTTGCTCAGCCGCACCGGGTTCAGGTGCCCCCCGAACCGTTCCGGGTCCCGGATGAACAGGTCGCCCGGAACACCGATGATGTGCTCCTCCACCAGCGTGCCGCCCTGGAACAGGTAGTTGATCTTGTTGGGGCTCAACAAGTGCTCCAGTTCCAGACCGTAGAGCCTGCTGGCGTCCGCCTTCTTGATGTAGTAGTAGTCGTGGTTGTCGTTGACCTGGTTCAGGATCTTGATCCGGAACGGCTGGCTGTTGCCGTAGGCGCAGAAGTCGATGCTGGCCACGGTCAGGTAATCCACGCGCCGGCCATCGGCGATCAGCAACTGATAGATGGCGACCAGCCGTTCATGCAGCTCGGCCATCTCCGCGGGATGCAACAGCACGGTCTGCCACAAGGTCTCCTGGCCGCGGGCGTCCACCTGCGGCATCAACCCGTCCCACCGCAACAGGTCCTCGTAGCGTAATGGAAGCTCGCTGGCGCGCCCGTGATGTTCCAGGTACGCGGCATAGGCCTCGCTGACCGGATACATCGGTTTGCGAAGCTCGATGTGGTTGAGCGGCCCGGACATGAGGCCAAAGTACCGCCTCAAGGCATGAGCACCACCCGGCCCGGCCCCACATGCAGTCCCGCGGAGGAAGGAGCCAGGTCCCGCCCCAGAAGATCGTGACCCGGACCGCCGGTGCGGCCGATGGTGCGTTCCCATTCCGGTACGGCGGTCGCGCTGTTCACAGGCCCCATCACCACCCGCACGGCATCCAGGGACCATGCCCCTCCATTGCCCTGATAGGCGCGGAACGTGAGCTGGAACGTCCCGAAGGCCTGTCCCTCCGCCGGTGCCAGTGATCCGAGGCCGGTGAACACGAGTTCCTGGTCCGCGCTGGTGCTCATGTCGCCCAGTTCGACCGGCGCCCCTCCGTTCAGCGACAGGGACACCTGCACACGCTGCGGACCGTCGGGGTCGGCGCCGTGAACGATGAGGATGCTGTCAAGCTCACCGGGAATGAGGCTCATTCCCGAGATCACCACCCGATGATCGATGGAAGGCGACCAGGGCCAGCCGACGATGTCCAGGGCATTGTCGCCCGGCACGGTGGGTCTGGGACAGATCTCCACACCCACCCCGGACAGGTTGCTGCCAACGAGCAGCGCTCCACTGGCCTCCGGCACATTGCAGGCCGTGCAGCCGGTGTCGCAATGGATCATCTGAACGCAGGGCGTGTTCGGCCAGGTATATTCAAGGACCTGGGCCCACAGGCATGCCGGAAGGAACAGGAGGATCGACGTGAGGTGGCGCATGGATGGAGGGCCGGACGGTGGTCGCGCCCGGTCAGGGGCCTCAAACGACGCCTCCGCACCAAAGGTTCCTTCCACGGGAGGTAATCCTCCGGGCCTCTTACTTGAAGTGGACTGCTCCATGAAAGCAGCAGGGCGGTCCATGTGGACCGCCCTGCTGGCTTCATCGTCGTCAGTCGCTCACCGCACCTGGAAGGGCAGCTCGCGGCGCCCTTCGGCATGGGTGATGCGCAGCACATAGGAACCGGAGGCCAGGGAGGAAGGTTCGATCACCTGGTCCATTCCGGGCTGCAGCGTCACACGCTGGGAATGCACGGTGCGCCCGGCCATGTCCAATACGTCCACGTTGGCCGTGCCATCGAGGTCACCGCTGCGGAACCGGAAGGCTCCTTCGTTCGGGTTGGGGAAGATCGCCCAGCCGTCGTTGGAGAGCGTGGCCTCCACACCCGTGGAGATGGCTCCGCTGATGCAGATCGTGAAGATCCCGCCGGTGCCGAACTCGTTGTTGGAGAACGCCCGGATGATGTAGTCGGTGTTCGGGGCGACCGGCACGGTGTAAGGTGCCGGGTTGGCGACATCGCAGAAGACGGAGTTGCCTCCGCATGCGTCGAGCACCTCCACGAACAGGTCGGTGGCCGTGCCCCAGTCCAGCCCGATCTCCACGCTCGTGTTCCCGAGGGAATTGAACGCGAACCAGACATCCTGAAAGCCTACGGCGCTCGCATCACACGCCGGAGCGTCCGTGGTCACCACCGAAGCGGAGTTGTTGCCGGTGAAGGCATTGGCCGGACAATCCGCCGGCAGCTCGATGGGAAGGGTGATGGCATTCGCGCAATCATCGTTGGCAGGAGGCCCGGCCGGATCGAACACGCAGATCTCGAAGTCCTGATCGACACCTCCACCGTTCCAGTTGTACACCCGCACGTAGTAGGTCGTGCCCACCGTCAGGCCCATGGCCATGATCGACTCGACCTGTCCGCCAACCGTGGCATCGGCACAATCCAGGGAGGTCAGCCCTCCTGCGCATGTTCCTTCGAACAACTCGACAATGGCATCGTAGGTGCCCAGACCGGTGACCTGCACGGTATGCTCGGTGCCGGTGGCCATGAAGCTGTACCAGACATCGTTCGCCACGTTGCTGGTGAAGGTGTTGCAGGTGATGGCCGCCAGGCTCTCGGTGGCTCCGAGCGTGCTGCCGGCCGTAGGCACACATGTCGCGCCAGGGGTCAGCATCACGGCATTGTCGCATTCGTCATTGGCCGGGGCCGGGGGACAGGCCACCGCAGAGATCGAGATGGAGTAAGGTCCTTCGGCCACACCCGGGTCCAGCATGACAGGCACGTAGTAAGTGCCGGCGGGCAATCCAGGGAAGAACAGGGTGAAGTTCCCGTCCACGCAATCGGTGTCATTGAACCCACCTGCGAAGACGAGCGCGTCGTCAGCCGGGCAGCTGGTGGCCAGGACCACCCACACGTTGCCGAACGCGGGATTGGTCCCACAGTAGTCCAGTGTCACATCCGCACATTCGGTCGTGGTGAAGGCATGCCACACGCTGGCCATCCCATCGGCATCCAAGGTGGAACCCGGCACATAATCGCCGGCGATGGTCGCCCCGGTGTTGTCGCCCGAAAAGCTGATGGAGCCGCCCACGCTCAGGGGGTCTGCAGTGACCGAACCGCACAGGTCGTTCACCGGACCGCCTCCGCCGCCGCCATACACACAGATCTCGAAGTCCTGATCGGCACCACCACCGTTCCAGTTGTACACACGCACCCAATAGGTCGTGCCGATGGTGAGCCCGGTGGCCGCGATGGTCTCCACTTCACCGGCCACCGTGGCGTCCGCGCAGTCCAGCGAAACAGGAGCCCCGCAGGTACCCTCGAACAACTCCACGATGGCGTCGTACGTGCCGAGACCGGTCACTTCCACATTGTGGTCTGCGGCCGTGGCCACGAAGCTGAACCAGGCATCATTCGCCACGTTGCTTGTGAACGTGTTGCAGGTGATGGCCGGCAGCGATTGCGTGGCACCAAGCGTGGTGCCGGCGGTGGGTACGCAGGTGGCGGAAGGCGTCAGCAGCACCGCGTTGGCGCAGTCGTCGTTCGCCGGAGGTGTCGCACAGGCCGTGGCAGACACTTCAATGGTGTAGGGACCTTCCGCATCGTTGGCGGGGTCCAGCAGAACGGGCAGGTAGTAGGTGCCGGCTGGCACACCAAGGAACGTGATCGCCAGGTTGCCGTCACCACAATCCGCATTACCGGTGCTGATGATCAGGTTGTCATCGGCAGGGCAGCTGGTGGCCAGGATGATCCAGAAGTTCCCGAAGACCGGGTTGGTGCCGCAGTAGTCAACAACGATGTCGGTGCATTCGGTGGTGGTGAACCCGTGCCACACACTGGGGCCTTCGCCGTCCAGCACACTTCCAGGGGCGTAGTCACCCGTAGCGGTGGCACCGGCGTTGTTGCCCGAGAACGAAACACTGCCCCCGACGTTCAGGCTGGAGAACGACACGGAACCGCAATCGTCGTTGGCCGGAGGAGGAGGCCCCGCACCCAGCACACACGCTGAGACGGTCATGTCCGTAGGCAGGACATCGTACCAGTCGTACACACGGATGTAATAGGTGTTGCCGATCGTAAGGCCCGTGGCCGCGATCACCTCGGTCCCGTTCTCGAACACATCATCGGCACATCCGATGGACACGAGACTGCCGCAGCTCCCTTCGAGCAACTCGGCCACGGCATCGTAGTCCGTTCCTCCGGTCACCTCGATCGTATGCGAAGGCCCCGTGGCCACGAAACTGAACCACACATCATCATCGGCCGTTCCGGTGAACGCGTTGCAGGTGATGGCGGGCAGCGACTGCGTGGCACCCGTGGCATCCACCGTGATCGGTGAGCAGGGGGTCCCGGGCGTCAGGGAAATGGCCCCGGCGCAATCATCGTTCACAGGCCCCCCTCCACGAGGACCATGGTGCGAGGTGAGACCGACCGAGCGGTCCATGGCGCGCTTGGAAGGTGAGGTGAACGGGCTGGTATGGGTGGTCTGCACCGTGACCGCTTTGCGGACCTTGGTGCGAACTCCCGATTGCCCGGATACGGGGGGTGCGATGAGGACGCTGCAAAGGAGCGCTCCACCGACCGAGATCATCGTCGACGTTCTCTTCATGGGTTGGTCTGGTATTGGTGGTGCAAGCTAGCCCCCTGGCCACCGCTCACGACACACAGGCCGAACTAGTTATTCACGCCCACGGGGGTGACGACGATCACCCGCGCTGTGCAGGGGCTCAGGAACTTTGCCCGGGTAGCTTCGTAGAAGGCTGGCCAACACCGATCCAAAAGTCGCCCCCATGAGCGCATCCACACCCTTCCTGAAATGGTTGCACGAGGTTGAACTGAAGGACATCGACACCGTGGGCGGCAAGAACGCCAGCCTGGGCGAGATGATCCAGAACCTCGGGAAGCTCGGGGTGAACGTGCCTGGCGGCTTCGTGGTCACCGTGGCCAGTTACGAGGCCTTCATCGCGCACAACGACCTGGACGACAAGATCCGGGACATCGTGTCGCGACTGGACGTGGAGGACGTTGAGAACATCCGCCGTACCGGGTTGCAGGTGCGTACGCTGATCAAGAACGGCCGATTCCCGGCGGAGATCGAGCAGGGCATCGTGGACCGCTACTTCGAGATGAGCCAGCATTACGGGCAGGACGCCACCGACGTGGCCGTGCGCAGCAGCGCCACCGCCGAGGACCTGCCCGATGCGAGCTTCGCCGGCCAGCAGGAGACCTACCTGAACATCCGGGGGCCGCAGGACCTGCTGGTGGCCGTGCGGAACTGCTTTGCCAGCCTGTTCACCGACCGGGCGATCGTGTACCGCCAGAGCCTGGGCTACGACCACTTCCAGGTGGGCCTGAGCGTGGGCGTACAGAAGATGGTCCGCTCCGACCTCGGCAGCAGCGGCGTGGCCTTCAGCATCGACACCGAAAGCGGGTTCAAGGACGTGGTGCTGATCAACGGCAGCTACGGCCTGGGTGAGATGGTGGTGCAGGGGGCCGTGAGCCCGGATGAGTTCCTGGTCTTCAAACCCACGCTGGCCGAAGGCTACAGCAGCATCATCGAGAAGAAGCTGGGCAACAAGGACCGCAAGATGATCTACGGCGTGGACCCCTCGAAGCCGGTGATGACCGTGCCCGTGGAGCGTCCCATGCGCCACCGCTTCTGCGTGACCGACGAACAGGCCCTGGAGATCGCGCGCAGCGTGGTGGCCATCGAGAAATACTACACCGCCAAGAAGGGCACCTGGTGCCCCATGGACGTGGAGTGGGCCGTGGACGGCCTGACCAAACAGCTGTTCATCGTGCAGGCGCGTCCCGAGACCATCCACAGCCGGCGCGATGCCGACCGCATCGTGGAGTACAAGCTGGACCACGCAGCACATCCGGACCTGAAGGAGATCGCCCGCGGCATCGCCATCGGAGACAAGGTGGGCCACGGCAAGGTGCGCATCATGTACAGCCTGGACGGCCGCGACGGAAGCACCGACGGCAAGGACTTCCAGAAGGGCGACATCCTGGTGACCGAGATGACCGATCCCGACTGGGAGCCGATCATGAAGAAGGCCGCCGCCATCATCACCAACAAGGGCGGGCGTACGTGCCATGCGGCCATCGTGGCTCGCGAAATGGGCGTGCCGGCCATCGTGGGATGCGGCGATGCCACCGAGAAGGTGGAGACCGGTCAGGAACTCACCGTGAGCTGCTGCGAGGGCGACACCGGCTTCGTGTACCAGGGGCGCGTGCCCTTCGACCGGGTGGAGACCGACCTGAGCGACCTGCCGGACGTGACCACGCCGATCATGCTGAACGTGGCCAGTCCCGACCTGGCGTTCAAGTTCGCCGGTCTTCCCAACGCCGGCGTGGGCCTTGCCCGCGAGGAGTTCATCATCAACAATTACATCCAGGCCCACCCGCTGGCGCTGTTGCAGCACAAGGAGCTCGGCGACGTGGAACTGAGCGGCCGCATCAGCTACCTGATAAACGGCTACGAGGACGAGGAGACCTTCTTCGTGAAGCGTCTGAGCTATGGCATCGCGAGGATCGCCAGCGCCTTCCACCCCAACCGGGTGATCGTGCGCTTCAGCGACTTCAAGAGCAACGAGTACAAGAACCTGCTGGGCGGTGAACACTTCGAACCCGACGAGGAGAATCCCATGATCGGGTGGCGCGGAGCCAGCCGCTACTACAGCGAGGTGTACAAGGAGGCCTTCGGGTTGGAATGCAAGGCGATCCGCCGGGTGCGCGAGAAGATGGGCCTGAAGAACGTGGTGGTGATGGTGCCCTTCTGCCGCACCGTGGAGGAATTGAAGCAGGTGGAGGAAGTGATGAAGGAATACGGTCTGGAGCGCGGCAGGGAGGGACTGGAGCTCTACCTGATGGCCGAGCTGCCCAGCAACATCCTGATGGCGGAGGAGTTCGCCGAGCACATCGACGGGTTCTCCATCGGCAGCAACGACCTGACCCAGCTGACCCTGGGCCTGGACCGCGACAGCGCCCTGGTGAGCCACCTGTACGACGAACGGAACCCGGCCGTGAAGCGGATGATCGCCCAGCTGATCAAGGTGGCCAAGAAGACCGGCACCAAGGTGGGCATCTGCGGCCAGGGGCCGAGCGACTTCCCGGACTTCGCGCAGTTCCTGGTGGAACTCGGCATCGACAGCATCAGCGTGACGCCGGACAGCCTGTTGAAGACCCGCCGGGCCATCGCCCAGGTGGAACAGCAGGTGAAGGCCAACGGGAAGTTGGTCCGGGCCTAGTACTTCGCCCAGGGGCGCCTACCTTGCCCCGATGCCGGCCGACAAGCGCGTCTCGTCCATCGACCTGCTCAGGGGCGTGGTCATGGTGATCATGGCCCTGGACCATGTGCGCGACTTCTTCCATGCAGATGCGTTCCACCATGCGCCGGACGACCTGGACCACGTGTCCGCGGCCACCTTTCTGACCCGCTGGATCACGCACTACTGCGCCCCGGTCTTCGTCTTTCTGGCGGGCACCTCGGCCTGGTTCGTGCACCGCAGACGCACCACCACCCAGCTCTCCTCCTTCCTGGTGAAGCGCGGCATCTGGCTGGTGTTCGTGGAGGCGGTGATCATCTCCTTCCTGTGGACCTTCAACCCCACCCTGCCGGCGATCTTCCTGGGCGTCATCTGGGCCATCGGCATCTCCATGATCGCCCTGGCCGGGCTGGTGCACCTGCCCGCGCGTGGGATATTGCTGTTCGGACTGGTCCTGGTGCTCGGGCACAATGCCCTGGACGACCTGCATCCGGCAGGGCTCTGGTGGGGCATCCTGCACGAACAGGTCTTCCGCATGGTGGATGGCCGCCTGATCGGGTTCATCTATCCCCTCATCCCCTGGATCGGGGTCATGGCGCTCGGGTACGTGTTCGGTGGACTGTACGCGCCTGAACGCGACCCGGCACAACGCCGACGCTTGCTGCGCCTGCTGGGCATGGCGTCCATCGCACTGTTCCTGGTGCTGCGGCTCACGGACGTGTACGGCGACCCCCGGCCCTGGGAACCCGGGCGCGAACCTGCGTTCGCCTTTCTCTCGGTGCTGAACGCCACGAAATACCCACCCAGCCTGCATTACCTGTTGATGACCCTCGGACCGGCCTTCCTGTTCCTGTCCGTGGCCGAGGCCCGCCCGGGCCCGTGGGCCCGCCGCTTGATCGTGTTCGGCCGGGTGCCCTTCTTCTACTACGTGATGCACCTCGTGGTCATCCACGCCTTCGCGATCCTGGCCGTGGTGTTGCTCGGTCGTCCATGGACGGACATGGTGCTGGACACCTTCGTGATCCGCGAACCGCACCTGCAGGACTATGGCTTCTCCCTGCCCGTGGTGTATGGGGTGTGGGTGGCGGTGGTGGTGTTGCTGTACCCGGCATGCCGCTGGTTCGCCCAGTTGAAGCGGGAGCGGACGGACTGGTGGTGGCTCAGCTACCTCTGAAGCGGGCTGTTCCTCCGGGATACTTTTGGGGGCGAGATGGTGAGGCCTACGGACATCAGCGAATTCCTTGCTTCGGGGCTGCCCGTGCTCGATGTCCGCTCACCTGGCGAATACGCCAAAGGGCACGTTCCGGGGTCCACGAACATGCCGCTCTTCACGGACGAGGAACGGGCCGTGGTCGGCACCCTGTACAAGCAACAGGGGCGCGACGCCGCAGTGCTGGAAGGTCTGCGCATCGTGGGACCCAAGCTGGCGGGCATGGTGGCGCAGGCGCGCGAACGGGCACCTGATGGCCATGTGGCCGTGCATTGCTGGCGGGGTGGCGAACGCAGTGGCAGCGTGGCCTGGCTCCTGGACAAGTCGGGCTTCCCCGAAGTGATCACCCTGCGCGGGGGGTACAAGGCCTTCCGTCGGCATGTGCTGGGGTCGTTCGAAATGCCCCTGCCCCTTCGCGTGCTGGGCGGCTACACCGGCACCGGAAAGACCGAACTGCTCGGTCTCCTGCGCGATCGCGGGGAACAGGTGGTGGACCTGGAGGCGCTGGCCAGCCACAAGGGATCGGCGTTCGGTGCCTTGGGGGAAGCGCCACAGCCCACCACCGAGCATTTCGAGAACCGGCTCTGGGCGGCCTTCTCCACCCTGGACAAGACCCGGGAGGTCTGGGTGGAGGACGAAAGCCGGCACATCGGCCGGGTCGCTCTACCCGATGCGTTGTTCCGGCAGCTCCGGGAGGCCCCTCTCCTGTTCGTGGACCGGCCGATCGATGTGCGAGCCGACAGGTTGGTGAAGGACTATGGCACCTTCGACCGGAAGGAACTGGCCGCTGCGGTGGAACGCATCCGGAAGCGGCTGGGGCCCCAGCATTGCAAGAACGCCCTGGAGGCGTTGGAGGCCGGTGACCTCCGTGCCGTGGCCTTGATCACCCTCCGGTACTACGACAAGAGCTATGCCCATGGTGCCGCGCAGCGGAATGCGGACAGGGTGTTCCGCATCGAGGCCGCCGGGCTCACGTTGGAAGCACTCGTCGATGAACTCCGCTCACGACGCTCCATCCCATCCCGATGATCGTTGTCGGCACCGAACTTCGCGAAGCCCATGTCCCTACCACCCGCTCCCGACGACGCCCCCATCCGGCTCACCCAGTTCAGTCATGGTGCAGGCTGTGGATGCAAGATCGCGCCGGCCGTGCTGGAGACCATCCTGCATGGCCGCATCCCGGCATCCGAGCATCCGCGGCTGTTGGTGGGCCATGGAAGTCGCGATGATGCCGCGGTCTATGACCTGGGTGATGGCCGCGCCCTGATCAGCACCACCGACTTCTTTTCGCCGATCGTGGACGATGCCTTTGATTTCGGCCGCATTGCCGCCACCAATGCCATCAGCGATGTGTACGCCATGGGGGGCACCCCCCTGCTCGCCGTCGCCGTACTGGGCTGGCCGGTGGAGAAGCTGCCGGCGGAGCTCGCTTCGCGGGTCGTTGATGGTGCGAGGCAGGTCTGCCATGACCTGGGCATTCCGCTGGCGGGAGGGCATAGCATCGATGCTCCGGAACCCTTCTTCGGGCTGGCCGTTACCGGGGAAGTACGAGTTGCGCAGCTGAAACGGAACGACACGGCACAGGCCGGCGATCGCCTGTACCTGACCAAACCACTGGGCACCGGCATCCTGACCACCGCCGAGAAGCGCGGGCTGCTGGAGCCGGCACATGCCCACGTGGCCAGGGACCTGATGCTGGAACCCAACGTGCTCGGCAGGAAGCTTGCGGCATTCGACAGCGTTCATGCGATCACGGACGTGACAGGCTTCGGGCTGGCGGGGCATTTGATCGAAATGGCCGAAGGCAGCGGCCTGGTCGCCGAATTGGAATTCGACCAGGTACCGGTCCGTGAAGAGGCGCTGCACTACCTGGCCAAGGGGGCCTATCCCGATGGGGCGTTCCGGAACTGGAAGAGCTACGGCGAGAAGATCGTCGGGGCCGGTGATATGACGCGCATGATGATCCTGAGCGACCCGCAAACGAGCGGCGGTTTGCTGGTGGCCGTGGCAGCCGACCATGACCTCCCGATGGAAGGACCGGCCGGACATTGGCGACCGATCGGCAGGTTCCTGGACACTGCGGAGGGGGCCAGGCTCGTGGTGCGCTGAACAAAGCGGCGATCGCTCCGTTCGTTCCAATAGGCCAGTGAGGAAGATGGGGCATCAACGTGTATAAGGCGATCGATTACCTTTGCATCCGTTCGAACCTAACCGATGTAAAATCCTCAAAACCACATGGCAGCCAAGCGGTTGAACACAGAAGATATTGATGAGCTCCTCGCGAACTATCGCGCTGAAAGACGCAGATTGAACTTTCAGCTGACGCGCGTTCGCGAAGCGATCGCCGAGCTCAAGGCGGTCCGGGACGGAAAGCCCGTTCCGGCAAGGAGCGGTGCCAAGCCCACCACGACCAGGACGACCCGTCGCAAACCGGGGCGCCGCAAGAAGCGCGAGATCAAGGACGGCGGGTATCGTCTGAACCCGTGGGACCTCATGGTCATCGAGTTGATCCGTTCCAAGGACCGTCTCCTTCCCAAGGAGGACATCATGGCCCATGCCCACAAGTGGGCGGCGAAGAACGAGCCCAAGATGAGCTCGGAGGAAGTGGAGGCCAAGGTGACGCGCACCCTGCAGAAGTTGTCGGGCAAGCGTGGTGAACTGGGCACCCACCGCACCGGTCTTCGCCGGGGCTACCACTACGGCATCAAGGACTGGTTCTTCGCGACCAGTGGCAAGCTCAAGAAGGCCATGTTCGACAAGCTCGTGCTTTCCTGAGGCGCCACCATCAGCCATTCCGAACGAAGAAGGCGGCCTCGGCCGCCTTCTTCGCGTTCACCCCTGGTTATCTTGGCGTTCCACCTCCCGACCATGAACACCATCCTGGCACCCGTTGACCTTTCCGAGCTGACACCACGCGTTGCAGCACAAGCCGCCTCGCTGTCACGCGCCTTTGGCGCACAACTCTGGCTGATCCATGTGGCCGCTCCGGACCCTGATTTCGTTGGCTTCCGGACCGGACCGCAATATGTACGGGACCATCGTGCGGAGATCCTGAAGCAGGAACACAGGGACCTCCACGACCTGCGGGACCTGCTGCGCGCTGAAGGTGTCAATGCCGAGGCCCTCCTGGTGCAGGGTCCCACCACCGAGACCATCCTGCAGGAAGCGGCAGACCTGAACGCGGACCTGATCGTGATGGGCTCCCATGGACGAAGCGGCCTGTTCAAGGCATTGGTGGGTAGCGTATGTGAACAAGTGCTTCGCGAGAGTAACGTGCCCGTCCATATCGTTCCCGCCAAGGAAAGCGGGGACCGGCGCGGATGATCATGCGACGTTCGACCCACCCCGTCGTAGTGGCCGTGGTGATCTGGACATGCCTGGGAGCGGTCTGCGCACCCACGGTGATCGGGGGAAGGACCGACCTCGAGGACATCCAGCTTCCAGACGGCTTCCGGATCACCGTGTTCGCCGATGAGGTCGAGAACGCCCGGGCCATGTGCCTGGGGGACCGCGGGACGCTCTTCGTCGGTTCACGCGCTGCCGGCGTGGTGCATGCCCTGCTGGACACGGACGGTGACCAAGTCGCCGACCAGCATCACATCGTGGCCAGTGGATTGGACATGCCCGCCGGGGTGGCCTTCCGGAACGGCGATCTGTACGTGAGCGCCGTGGACCGCATCCTACGACTGCCCGGGATCGAGGACCGGCTCGATGACCCGCCCGCTCCCGAAGTGGTGTACGACGGATTCCCCGACGAGTCGCATCACGGGTGGAAGTTCATCGCCTTCGGTCCCGATGGCAAGCTCTACGTACCGGTGGGCGCACCCTGCAACATCTGTGAACCGGAGGACGAGATCTTCTGCACCATCACCCGGCTGGACGTGGACGACCCCGACCCGGAGATCGTGGCCCGGGGGATCCGGAACACGGTGGGCTTCGACTGGGACCCGCGCACGGGGGACCTCTGGTTCACCGACAACGGGCGCGACTGGCTGGGCGACGACAGCCCACCCTGCGAATTGGACCACCTGACCCGCACGGGACAGCACTTCGGCTATCCCTACTGCCATGCCGGTACCATCGCCGATCCCGAGTTCGGTGACAAGCGGTCCTGCACCGAGTTCGTTCCTCCGGCCAGGGCACTGGGGCCCCACGTGGCGCCACTTGGCATGCGCTTCTACCGGGGCGACCAATTCCCCGAAGCGTACCGGAACGCGATCTTCATTGCCGAGCACGGCTCCTGGAACCGCAGCACCCCGATCGGCTACCGGGTCATGATGGTCCGTGACGATGGCCAGGGGGAACTGACCTATGAACCTTTTGCTGAAGGCTGGTTGAAAGGTACCCAGGCATCGGGCAGGCCGGTGGACGTGCTCGAACTTCCGGACGGGTCGCTGCTGGTGAGCGACGACTCGGCGGACCGGATCTACCGCATCAGCTACGAGGGCGACAAATGAAAGTAAAGCTATCGCCACTTGTTCATTAACACTTTTTTTGATGAGCATTTGAACCATTTCTGCTGATCTTCGTTCCCTACATCGGAAACCGCTCCGACATGGAACGATTGATGCAGATGCACGTGCAGGTGACCGAGCCGGTGTACCTGAAGGACCCGGCGGCCACCGACCTCGGGCGGCGCATCATCGAGCACGGCATCCGCCTGATCGATGAGCTCGGCCTGGAGCGCTTCACGTTCGGCAAGCTCGCCTCCGCGCTGGGCACCGCGGAAAGCTCCATCTACCGCTACTTCGACAACAAGCACCGCCTGCTCATCTACCTCGTGGGCTGGTACTGGAGCTGGCGCGAGCTGAAGCTGGTCTTCGACACGGCCAACATCGCTGATGCCAAGGAACGCCTGGAGCGGGGCATCCGCTCGGTGACCGAGCCCGTGAAGGAGAAGGGCAGCTTCGCCCAAGTGGACCTGCGTGCGCTGTACCGCATCGCCATCGCCGAAAGCGCGAAGGCCTACATGACCAAGGAGGTGGACGAAGAGCACCGGCAGGGCTGTTTCTGTTCCTTCGGCCGGTTGAGCGGACGCCTGCACGAGCTGATCCTGGCCGCCTGCCCCAGGCACCCCTACCCTGCGCTGCTGGCCAGCACCATCATCGATGGATCCAGCTCACAGCGCTTCTTTGCCGACCACCTTCCGACGCTGACCGACAGTGCGGGCAAGGATCCGATCCCCGACCATTTCGTGCACCTGGCCTTCGCCTCCATCGCCCAAGCCACCAAGCGGCCATGAACAACAGCCCCATCACCCCGCTCAAGCGCTTCTTCCGCCTGCTGGAGGTGGACCGGAAGGAGATCCTGTACATCTACCTGTACGCGGTGGTCGGCGGCGCCATCACCCTCACCCTGCCGCTGGGCATCCAGGCCATCATCAACCTGATCAGCGGCGGGCAGATCGCCACCTCATGGGGCGTGCTCATCGCCTTCGTCACCATCGGTGTCGGCTTCACGGGCATCATGCAGGTCACCCAGCTGGCACTTTCCGAGGTGATCAAGCAGCGCATCTTCGCCCGCTCCTCCCTGGAGTTCGCGTTCCGGTTGCCGAGGATCCGCCCCGATTCGCTCGGTGGTCGTTACCTCCCTGAGCTGGTGAACCGCTTCTTCGACACCATGACCGTGCAGAAGGGCCTGAACAAACTGCTGCTGGACCTGCCGGTGAGCGGCCTGCAGATCGTGCTCGGCCTGCTCCTGCTGGCCCTGTACCACCCCTTCTTCATCGCCTTCGGCCTCAGCCTCGTGCTGTTGCTCTGGCTCATCTTCCGCTACACCGGGCAGCGCGGTCTGGCCACCAGCCTCATCGAGTCGAAGTACAAATACGAAGTGGCGCACTGGCTGGAGGAGCTCGGCCGGTCCATCAACACCTTCAAACTGGCGGGAGAGACGAACCTTCCCATGTCCGAGACCGACCGCCTGGTGGACAAGTACATCGGTGCGCGCAAGGCCCACTTCCGGGTGCTCATGGGCCAGTACTCGGCCATGGTCGTGTTCAAGGTGGTCGTGACCTTCGGGCTGCTCGCGCTGGGTGGCCTGCTGGTGATGAACGAACAGATGAACATCGGCCAGTTCGTGGCGGCCGAGATCGTGATCCTCCTGGTGATCAACGCCGTGGAGAAGATGATCATGAGCATCGAAAGCGTGTACGATGTGCTGACGGCGGTGGAAAAGATCGCCAACGTGACCGACCTTCCCCTGGAGAAGCCCGACGGCATCCTGATCCCCGCCACCTGTGCGGACAGCGCGGGCCTGAGGGTGGAGTACCGGAAGGTGGGCTTCCGCAGCCACTGGAGCGGTTCCTACGTCCTGCGAGAGATCGACCTGAAGGTCGAGCCCGGGGAGAAGCTCTGCATCGCGGGTCCTCCGGGGGCCGGAAAAACGACCCTGCTGCAGATGGTCTGCGGCCTGATCGCCCCCACCGAAGGGTCGGTGCTGGTGGATGGCAACGCGTTGCCCAGCCTGCAACTGGACCGGGTGCGTTCGGCCATCGGCGACAGCTTGACACAGGAGGAGATCTTCAGCGGCACCGTGCTGGACAACATCACCATGGGCCGTGCCTGGGTGAGCGGAAAGGATGCGCAGGAGGCCGCCGAGCGCACCGGATTGCTGCCCATGCTGGGCGACCTGCCCAAGGGCCTGCTGACCGTGCTCGACCCGCTGGGCTCCCGGCTTCCGCAAAGCCTGGTGCGCCGCATCATCCTGGCCCGCTGTCTGGCCGGCAGACCGCGCCTGGTGCTGTACGAGGACGATGCCGTGCCCCTGGACCCCGGGGAGCAGGCCACCCTGTTGGGACTGCTCACCGCGCCCGACGTGCCCTTCACGTTGATCGCCGTGAGCAACGACCCGGTACTTCATGCCCGTTGCCAGCGTCTGGTGCACCTGGAAGGCGGCCGGATCACCGAGGACAGCAACACCTGAGGAGCCATGCTGAACATCTCCCCCGCCCCCGAATGCGCGACGCCGGAGCTGGACCGCAGCACCTACCTCGCCCTGGACAAGATCGGTGAACCACGCGCCAATCGCCGGTTCGCCAAGATCGTCGGCATCATCACTATCCTTGGTCTCCTGGGCATGTTCCTGCCCTGGACCCAGAATATCCGGGCCCGTGGCCAGGTCACCAGCCTCACTCCAGACCAGCGTCCGCAGACCATCCATGCCGTGATCCCCGGGCGCATCGAGCAGTGGTACGTGCGCGAAGGACAACTCGTGAACAAGGGCGACACCATCCTGCGCATCAGCGAGGTGAAGCAGGAGTACTTCGACCCGCGCCTGTTGGATCGCACGCAGGAACAGATCATGGCCAAGGAGATGACCGTCCAGAGCTATGAGGAGAAGGTCAACTCCCTCGATGCCCAGATCGACGCGCTCGGTCAGGCCATGCGGATCAAGCTGGAACAGGCGGACAACAAGATCCGCCAGAGCAAGCTGAAGGTGCAGAGCGACAGCATCAAGTTCGTGGCCTCGCAGACCGAGGTGAAGGTGGCCCGCGATCAGCTGCAACGCGGCGAGCAGCAGTTCGAGCAGGGGCTCGTCTCCAAGGTGGAGGTGGAAAAGCGCCGTGTGAACGAGCAGAAGGCCCTGGCCGGCGTGATCGATGCGGAGAACCAGCTGCTCGCCAGCCGCAATGAACTGCTGAACGCCCAGCTCGAGCTCGGCGGCATCCGCAACGACTACCGGGACAAGCTGGCCAAGGCCGAGAGCGAGAAGTTCGCCAGCATGAGCCAGATGTACACCACGGAAGCCGAGGTGACCAAGATGCAGGTGGACCTGGCCAACTACACGGTCCGTGCGGGCAACTACTACATCACCGCGCCACAGACCGGTTACATCACGCAGGCCGTCAAGACCGGACTGGGCGAGCTGATCAAGGAGGGCGAATCCCTGATCAGCATCATGCCCGCCGATTTCGACCTGGCCGTGGAGCTGTACGTACGCCCCATGGACGTGCCTCTCGTGAACAAGGGCCAGAAGGTCCGCTTCATGTTCGATGGCTGGCCCAGCATCGTGTTCAGCGGCTGGCCCAACACGAGCTACGGCACCTTCGGCGGCCAGGTGGTGGCCATCGACAACTTCGTGAGCCCCAACGGCAAGTACCGGATCCTGGTGGCGCCCGACCCGGACGACCAGGAGTGGCCCGTGGCCCTGCGTGTGGGGTCAGGAGCGATCGGATTCGCACTGCTGAAGGACGTACCCATCTGGTACGAGCTCTGGCGGCAACTCAATGGGTTCCCGCCCGACCTGTACGTGGAGCCGGCCTCCATCCAGGTGAAAGCGGACAAGGGATCGAAGTGAGCACCATGCGCACCATCCTGCCAGGCATCCTGATCCTGCTCGCCGGGGTCCTTCCGGCCCAGGGAGACACGCTGGGCGTGCTCACCCGACGGGCCGTTCTGCAGCTGGTGTTGGACAACCACCCGGCAGCACGACAGGCCGACCTGCGCACGGACATGGGCGAGGCCCTCGTGCGCTCGGCCCGGGGTGGCTTCGACCCACGCGCCACGGTGGACTACGACCGCAAGGACTTCGACGACAAGGACTACTTCGACCTGTTGGAAGCCGGCCTGGAGGTACCCACCTGGTTCGGCGTGGAACTGTATGGTGCCTACCAGCAGACCGGCGGGCAGTTCCTGGATCCGCAGAACACCACGCCCGAGAACGGACTGCTCAAGGCCGGGGTCTCGGTGCCCATCGGCCAGGGCCTGTTCATCGACAAGCGGCGCGCCGAACTGCGAAAGTCCTTCGCCTACCAGGACATGGCCGAGGCCGAACGCCTGGAGTTGCTGAACCAGGTGTTCTATGAGGCGCTCGCGGACCATGTGGAATGGGTCGCGGCCTACAAGCAGGTGATCGTGGCGCGGGAGGCCGTGGACCTGGCCACCATGCGTTTCCAGGCGGTGCGCGGCAGCTTCATCGGCGGCGACGTTCCGGCGATTGATACGCTCGAGGCCTGGCTGCAGGTGCAGGACCGGCAGATGCGCCGTCAGGAGGCGGAGCTGGGCTTCCGCAACGCCTCGCTCTCCCTGAGCAATCACCTGTGGGATGAGTACCTGCGCCCGCTGGAGATCGCCCGGGGCGTGGTGCCCGATACCCTGGACCTGGTGCCCCCTGCCGATGCGCCCGTGCTGGACACCCTCCTGGCCCGCGCCATGGAAAGGCACCCGAAGCTCCTCGGCGTGGCTGCCAAGGTGGAGCAGTTGGACGTGGACCGGCAGCTGCGCGGGGAAATGCTGAAACCCAAGCTGGACCTGAAGTACAGCCTGCTGGGCAATGCCGGGGCCGTGACCGGTGATGGAGCCGATGGTGACGTGTTCCGCGGTGGCGACCAACAGGTGGGCGTGGGCTTCGAGATGCCCTTATTGCTGCGCCGCGAACGCGGGGAGTTGAGCCTGGCACGGCTGCGACTGAGCGACGCGGAACTCGGCCTGGAACGCGAACGCCTGCGGATCCGCAACACCATCGGCCAGCGCGCCAACGAACTGGCCACCCTGAACGGACAGGTGGAGCTCGGGGAGAGCATGGTGAGCAACTACCGCCGCCTGCTGGCCGGAGAGAACAGCCGCTTCGCGCTGGGTGAAAGCTCCCTCTTCCTGCTGAACCGACGGGAAGTGTCGCTGCTGGACAGCCGCATCAAGCTGGTGGACCTGGAGGCCAAGCGCCGCAAGGCAGGCTACACCCTGGACAAGGATGCGGGGGTGCTCTGGGAGAACGTTCTTTCCGAACTCGGCATCAACCCCTGACACGCTTCACACATGGTCCGCATGTCCTTTCTGACCCGCAGCGAAGCGGAAGCCATCCGTTTGGCCGGTCATCTGCACGATCAGCAGCTCCTGCTGTTCATCACCATCGAGGACCACTCCGAACTGCGCTGGGAAGGTGGCGGGACGATCCGCACCGAACTGGTGCACTTGAGCGGCATGACGAAGGCCCTGCTCTATCGCACGGTGGAGCTGCAGGCGCGCGAACTGCTCGGGGACGCACTCGTGCGGACCTGGGCCGAGGCCGTCACCGCGCTGGATGCGGAGAGCACGGCCGCGCTGATGCAGGGCACGCGCGCCGTATAGACCTGTGGAAGGCGAACGGCAGAGGCTTCTGTCGGAGACCCACCCCGGCCGCGGCATGCGAACCGAAGGGCCGATCGCGTGTTCCTTCCACATGCCCCGGCACCGGCCGCCCTCCGAACGTCCGACCAAGGCGTGCGCCACCTGCGGCAGGCCGTTCCAGTGGCGGCGAAAATGGTCGGTCAATTGGGAACGGGTGCGCCACTGCAGTGAGCGATGCCGGAGGAGCTGAAGGCACGCGAGCTCCGCTTGGTCCTCGGCGATCAGCTGAACGTGGGCCATCCTTGGTACTCGCAGTGCGATCACCAGGTGGTGTACGTGCTCATGGAGGTCCGTCAGGAAACGGACTACGCCTGGCACCATGTGCAGAAGGTCCTCGGCTTCTTCGGTGCCATGCGCCGTTTTGCGCGGCAGCTCCGTGAAAAGGGACATCGCGTCCTCTACCTCACCCTGGACGACCCGCGCAACACCCAAGAGATACCTCGCAACCTGCGCTGGCTGCTGGAAGGGTCCGGTGCCGAACGCTTCGCCTACCAACTGCCGGACGAACACCGGCTGGATGACCAGCTGAAGGCCTTCGCCGAAGATCTGGACCTGGCGGTGGAGGTGGCGGATAGCGCTCATTTCCTGACCGAACGGACCGAACTGGCCCGGCTTTTCCAAGGAAAGAAGCAGTACCTGATGGAACGCTTCTACCGCACCATGCGGGAACGGACCCGTCTGTTGATGGATGGTGACCGGCCGGCAGGTGGCCGCTGGAACTTCGACAAGGAGAACCGCGGCCGGCCGTCCAAAGGCCATCTGGCTCCTCCTCCACTCCTGTTCGACCATGACCTGAGCGGCCTGTCGGAACTGGTCCGACGCCAGGGCGTGAAGACCATGGGCACGGTGGATGCGCGTCATTTCCCATGGCCCCTCGACCGGTCCGAGGCGCTTCAGTTGCTCGACCATTTCGTGGACCACCTGCTCCCCGACTTCGGGAGGTATCAGGATGCGCTGATGCCCGGCCAATGGGCCCTGTACCACAGCCGCCTGAGCTTCGCACTGAACCTGAAACTTCTGGATCCGCTGGAGGTCTGCAGGGCCGTGGAAGAAGCCTGGCGAAGCGACCCGGAACGCATCGGCATCGCGCAGGCCGAAGGCTTCATCCGGCAGATCATCGGCTGGCGTGAGTACATGCGCGGCATCTATTGGGCGCACATGCCGGGCTTCGCGGAACGGAACTTCTTCGGCCACGACCGAGAGCTTCCCGGCTGGTACTGGACCGGTGATACCCGCATGGCCTGCCTCCGTGACGCGATCCGGGGAAGCCTGGAGAACGCCTACGCCCACCACATCCAGCGGCTCATGGTCACCGGCAACTTCGCGTTGCTGGCCGGTGTGCATCCCGACGCGGTGGATGCGTGGTACCTCGGGGTCTACATCGACGCGATCGAATGGGTGGAGATCACGAACACCCGCGGCATGAGCCAGTTCGCCGATGGCGGCATCGTGGGCACCAAACCCTACGTGAGCAGTGGCGCCTACCTGGACCGCATGGGCCACCATTGCAAGGGCTGCCACTACGACGTGAAGGACCGCATCGGCGAGCGGGCCTGTCCATTCAATGCGCTGTACTGGCACTTCCACGAGCGCAACCGGTCGCGGTTGGAGGGCCCGGATGCACGGCCTGGGCTCATGACCCGCATCGGTCGGGTGTACCACACCTGGGACGCCATGGACGCCGATACGCGGGAGGCCCTGCTCAACAAGGCCGAACGAACCCTTCAACAGCTCAATGCCTTGTGAAACGCGCACTGGTCTGGTTCCGGAACGACCTGCGCCTGTCCGATAACCCGGCTCTGGCGGCCGCTGTGCGCCATGCGGAAGAGGTGCTGCCGCTGTTCGTGCTTGACACGCGACAGACCGGTGCGTGCTCGTTCGGTCTCGAGCGGCTCGGTCCCTGGAGGCAGGTCTTCTTAAGGGAAGGCTTGGCGGATCTCGATGCCCGGCTGCGTGGCATGGGCAGCGGCCTGAGGGTGGTGGTCGGCCATCCGGACCGGGTGTTGCCGGAACTGGCGCACACCTGGGAGGCCTCCGCCGTGTACGCGCAGGGCCTGAACGCCTGGGAGGAGCGGCAGCAGGAAAAGGCCGTGGCCCGGCACCTGCCGTTGGACCTGCACCCCTCGCATACCCTGCTTCACCCGGATGATCTGCCGTTCCCGATCCACAAGCTGCCGCGGGTGTTCACCGCGTTCCGTCACAAGGTGGAGGCCCGGTGGCAGGTCCGCGAGACCCTGACGGCGCCGGAGGCCCTGGCCACACCGGACGACTGGGCCCCGGGTCCCCTGCAGCTGACCGAACTCCTACCTGGAGAAGCGTCGACCGACCCACGACAGGTGATGTCGTTCCGCGGTGGCCGGGCGGCTGGACTGGAACGCCTGAGGCACTACTTCCAAGGGCACGATGCACCGCTTCGCTACAAGGAGACCCGCAATGCCCTGCTCGGTGCGGACCTCAGCAGCAAGTTCAGTCCCTGGCTGGCGCAGGGAAGCCTCTCCGCACGCGAGGTGTACGAGGCATTGAAAGGCTTCGAGGAGCGGCTTGGCGCGAACGAAGGCACCTATTGGCTGGTGTTCGAACTGCTGTGGCGGGACTTCTTCCAATTCACGTTCGCGAAGCATGGACCCGCACTTTTCCTGCGAAAGGGGCTTACGGACGCGCTCCCGTCCAGCGACCAGGACCAGGGGCGTTTCCAGACCTGGTGTGAAGGCCGCACCGGAGAGCCCTTCATCGATGCCAACATGCGGGAACTGGCCGCCACCGGCTGGATGAGCAACCGTGGGCGCCAGAACGCTGCAAGCTTTCTGATCCACGACCTGGGCCTGGACTGGCGCAAGGGTGCCTACTGGTTCGAACGCCTGCTGATCGATCACGACCCCTGCAGCAACTGGGGCAACTGGGCCTACATCGCCGGCGTGGGCAACGACCCGCGGGGTGGGCGCCGGTTCGACCCGCAGGACCAGGCAGCCCGCTACGATCCCGACGGCACCTACGTCAGGCACTGGTCGTCCTGGGAGGATCGTTGAAAAGCGAGGGGCTCCCGTTCCACGAGCGGCTTTCCCGTGCCGGACCTTTGTCCCATGCGCAATACCGTCATCCTGGTCCTGTTCCTGAGCGCGATCGCCGGCAAGGCCCAGCAGAGCGGGTTCGGCCTGGGCATCGTGATCGGCGAACCCACGGGCATCAGCTTCAAGAGCTGGATCGGCGGCAACAAGGCCATCGACGGCGCCGTGGCGTGGTCCCTGCGCAAGCCGGAGTCCTTCCACCTCCACGCCGATATGCTCTGGCACAACTTCGACCTGATGTCCGTGAGCTCGGGCAGGTTGGGCCTCTACTACGGAGTGGGCGGCCGGATACGCTTCCAGAACGACCCCCAACTGGG
>ERZ795053.2203-NODE-2203-length-23919-cov-6.320692_pt1 | contig 23919 bp, 20 predicted proteins | sample MGYA00375137_ERZ795053 | MGnify/ENA primary metagenome ERZ795053 (study PRJEB30182, sample SAMN05720284) | activated sludge metagenome | isolation source: Anaerobic digester | place: Hong Kong | collected 2014-12-17 ...
CCAAGCCACTTCATATTTTTAATCCCAATATTGCCCTGCAGGTCGCTGGTGAAGCGCAGGAATTTTCGTTCCTGATTATAAAAAACACGGGATTGGTATTCTTCAGATCCTTCGTCAATAAATTCGGGATGATAAACCGCATCATATCCGTTAAAACCATAAAAATTGAGGGTGAGTTCTGTGAGGTAGCTTAAGTCGGCGGTTATCCTGATATTACCAGGGATCAGATATTTCGAATCAAAAAATAATTGATTTACTCCGCTTCCTTTGGTGGTACGGCTGAACTCGGTGTACAAGGAATATTTGTAATCAGGATAAAGGCTTCCATCACCATAATTGAAAAAATTAACGATCAATCCATACTGAAATCCGATATCTACATTATACCCAATTACGGGCAAAGGAACGAAATTGAAACCTTTAACCTCCTTTTCTTCCTTTTCGCCGGAAGATATAGTATCCTGACCGTATACCATTGACCATACAAGAGCGATCAATACACTGAAAACTATCAATTTTCTTTTCATACCCTCGATTTCAAAATTAATTGTGAAATAACTAAAACAATGGTAGCTACCGCCACCGAGGCAATACTGAGTTCAGCCTGCAGGTTGTTGGTTAAAAATAAAATGATGATCCAAACGATCCCTGAAAGAAAACTGAACAGTACTGCTTTTTTGTCCAAATTAAAATGAAAAGAAGCAATGGCGGCAGGGATAATGGTAAATCCAATTCCTGTAATAAAAACAATTACCGTAACGATATCCCTGAAAAAAAAGGCCATAACAAAACCAGCAACGGCAAAAATGAGGATAAAGAGTCGCGTATAATTTTTCAGGTTGTGCTGGTTGATTTCTTTTTTGGTAAAATTGGCAATATAATCTTTGGAAACACTTGACGCCAGCACAAATATGATGGTATCAGCCGAACTCATGATGGCCGCGAATAACAGCACCAGGCTGGCTCCGATAAATTTATGAGGGATGAGCACTGTTAATCCTTCGGCGAAAGCACTATTAGGATCAATACCGGGAACATGCATATGTGCCGAGAGGCCCACTATGGAAATGGCAAGGCCGGTGATGATCACAAAAACTGCCGACCATGTGAAGCCTCTTTTAACAACAAGACTGCTTTTGGCAGCATACACCCTTTGCCAGTATTCGGCCGATTGAAAAATTATTAGCACTCCGAAAATTATAAAAACAACCGTCATGGCCGGATCCATCCTCGAAAAGTCAGCCAATTCAGTTGTGAAATGATGATCACCTTTTAAAAGGATAACTCCCAGTAAAACAAAAAGAACAAAGAGGATAATGTATTGGAATATGTCGGTTTTAATAACGCTTTTGAACCCTCCGGCCAAAAGGTAAATTGTTATGATTGAAGCTGAAATTAGTAAGGCAGTTTCGTATTTCAATCCGCTGATATGTGCTAAAATTGAACTGCCCGCAATGAACTGATTCAGCAGCATGCCAAAATAAACAACAAATAAAATAATTGCGGAAATAATACCGGTTTGCTTATCGTATTTAAAATAAAACCAGTCGGATAAAGTGAGGAATTTTTGCTGGCTGCTGATTTTGCGGAGTTTTAATGCATAGGGTATAAAAAAAAGGAACCCGGCAGCAGTTCCCAGAAAAACGGCGATGGCTGATATTCCAAATTTGTAAACATAAGCGGAGTATAAAACAATGGCAGCACCTCCCACATAACTAGCTACCACCGAAGCTACAAACCCAACCAGCGACATATTTCGCCCTGCAATCAGGTAGTCCTCATCTTTGTTTTTTCGGGAGCTCCAAAACCCGATCAGGATGCAAACCAGGGCATAGCCTATGAGTAATGAAAAATCGATTACGCTTAATTTCATAAATACAAAGTTAATGGAAGTTTACCCAATCGGGAAGGTTTTGAAGATCGATATCAAATATAAAACGGCCATAAAACCAAACTGACAGGCTTACCAGAACAATCCCAATCAAATTCAGGAATAATCCGGCTTTTGCCATATCCGCAATACGGATGCGATCGGTGCCAAATATAATGGCGTTAGGCGGGGTGGCAACAGGAAGCATAAAGGCCATAGATCCAGCAAGTGTTACTGGCAGCATAAACAGGAGGGGATGCACGCCCGCCGAAACCGATAATGCCCCGACAATGGGAAGCATCATTTGAGCTGTTGCTGTATTGCTGGTTACTTCCGTAAGGAATATCATGATAGTTGTCAGGATAATGATCACCAGTAAAGGATGGAACCCCGAAACGGATTGCATGCTGTTCCCAATCCATTCCGAAAGTCCACTGGCAATAAATCCCTCGGCAAGGGCGAAACCTCCACCAAATAATATTACAATATGCCACGGAAGCTGGCGGGCTGTTTCCCAGTCGAGGAGCATTTCCTTTCCTGTTTTTGATGGGATCATAAATAAAATAACTCCAATAAAAATGGCAATTGTTCCGTCATTCAGAAATGCCGGTTCAGCAAACAGCATCGACCAACCGGGTATTTTGATCGAACCAAGCTGGATCTCGCTTCTGAAAAGAAGTAAAAGCGCAAAAAGCAGGAAGGCTGCCAGAATTACTTTTTCTTCGGTCTTAAACGGTCCAAGCGCCCGGTAATGCGAACTGAAATCGGGAGGATTAATATCATTTTCATCTTCTGATTTCGATTTGCAAAAAACAAAGTAGAGGTATATAAAAATTACCATAAGAATGGCGATACTAACCGGAAGAGCAAAAATCATCCATTGCCCAAAGCTGATTTCAGGTGCATGCGGAAATGAAATCGAAAATATTCGTGCAAAAGCAAGGTTGGGTGGCGTTCCAACAAGCGTTGCAATTCCTCCGGTGGAGGCACTGTAAGCAATGGCCAGCAACAATCCAATAGCGTATTTGCGTGTATTTTCTTTGCCAAATTGTTCTTCCATTTGACTAATAACCGAAATTACTATTGGAATCATCATCATGGCAGTGGCCGTATTCGATATCCACATGGATAAAAATGCAGTGGCCAGCATGAATCCCAGTAATATCCTGCCCCGGCTTACACCAGTAAAATGAAGGATTTTGAGTGCAATGCGTTTATGAAGATTCCATTTTTGCATGGCAAGCGCAAGTAAAAACCCCCCCAGGAATAAAAAAATAACATCATTGAAATAAGCCGACGAAACTGTTTTGCCGTTAAGAATACCAAAGGCTGGAAAAAGAACAACAGGCAGCAAAGAAGTAACCGCAAGGGGTACCACCTCGGTAATCCACCAGATAGCCATTAAAACAGCAATGGCCAGGGTGTAAGTAACTGCCGGCTTCGATGGATCAAGATCAACAAACAATATGATTAATAGGGGAGCCAGCAGGCCACCAAACAATCCAAAGAAAAAACGGGCGTTCTTTTTCATATTTTTCCTTTCGGAAAGATTGATTTTTATCTGAATAAAGAACCGAAATTAATAAAATTTATAGTTTTGCCGGAGCATTTGATTTAATACCTATGAAAAAACTTGGAGTAGTTGCTTTTGGGGGCAATGCATTGTTGCAGGCCGGACAAAAAGGCACCATCGGTGAGCAGGAAGAAAACGCCTACCAGGCCAGTAAAAACCTGCTGAAATTGCTAAAAGAAAACTATAACATTGTAATCACCCATGGTAATGGCCCGCAAGTTGGAAATATCCTGCTTTCGGAGCAGGCAGGAGAGCAGGTACATGGCTTGCCTCAAATGCCGCTTGATGTATGTGTTGCGTATTCCCAGGGTTTTATTGGGTATATTATCGAGCAACAATTGCGGAATGTTTTAGCTGCCAATGATATGGATCGTGACATAATATCCATCATTACGCAGGTATTGGTGAACAAGGATGATCCTGCTTTTAGCAAACCTACCAAACCTATTGGCCCGTATTATCCGAAAGAGGTGGCAGACAAGGTCGCAGCAGAAACCAATTCGGTGTTTGTTGAAGATAAAAAAAGAGGAGGGTGGCGAAAGGTAGTTGCATCGCCCAGGCCACTGGTGATCAGCAATAAGAAATCAATTGAGGCTTTGGCTCGCAGCGGACAGATTGTAATAGCAGTGGGCGGTGGAGGAATACCTGCATTTTATGTGGCACCCAATAAACTGCAAGGCATTGATGCGGTGATCGATAAAGACCTTGCCTCGGCATTGCTGGCAAAACAAATCGGGGCTGATAAACTTTTTATTTTGACCGATGTAGCAAAGGTTTGCCTTAACTTTAGTACCCCTCAGGAGAAAACCATCAGCCGGATGACCATCGCTGAGGCCAGGGCTTATTTAAATGAAGGCCAGTTTGGCGAAGGTAGTATGGCTCCAAAGATCAGGGCTGCAGTTGACTTTGTTGAAAATACCGGTAAAGATGCCATCATTACTAAAACCACGCTTTTAGGTGTGGATGATGGCGGAACCAGGATCACCATGGTTTAGAGATCAAACAATTATTACAAAATAAAAATATTATGGCATACAACTTAAGAAACAGGCACTTTTTGAAGTTGCTCGATTTTACCCCGGAAGAGATCCGTTTTTTATTGAATTTATCAGCTGACCTCAAAAAGGCTAAATATGGCGGTTATGAACAACCCCGGCTGAAAGGCAAAAATATTGCCCTGATTTTTGAAAAAGCATCCACACGTACACGCTGTGCTTTCGAAGTAGCAGCTTTTGATCAGGGTGCCCAGGTGACCTATTTAGGTCCTTCTGGTTCACAAATAGGATATAAAGAAACCATGAAAGATACCGCCCGTGTTTTGGGTCGTATGTACGACGGTATCGAATACAGGGGCTTTGGACAGGAGATTGTGGAAGAACTGGCAAAATATGCAGGTGTGCCGGTATGGAACGGATTAACCAATGAATATCATCCCACACAAATCCTTGCTGATTTCCTCACCATGGAAGAACATTCTGATAAACCTTTGCATCAGATTTCATTTGCATACCTCGGCGATGCCCGAAACAATATGGGCAATTCATTGATGGTTGGAGCCGCAAAAATGGGAATGGATTTCAGGGCTGTTGCTCCAAAATCAGGTCAGCCTGAAGCTAAACTGGTGAAGGAGTGTAAGGAAATTGCTAAACAAACCGGCGCTAAAATTACCGTGACTGATGATGTAAGTAAGGGTGTTAAAGGTGTTGATTTTCTGTATACTGATGTGTGGTTGTCGATGGGAGAGGATGCATCCCTTTGGGAAAAACGTATCCAGGAAATGTTGCCTTACCAGGTGAATAAAGAGTTGTTAATAAAGACAGGTAATCCGAAAGTAAAATTCCTGCATTGTCTGCCAGCATTCCATAACCGCGACACGAAAGTTGGTGAAGAAATTTATCAAAAATACGGCATTGATGCCATGGAAGTAAGCGAAGAAGTTTTTGAATCAGAAGCTTCCATTGTTTTTGATGAAGCTGAAAACCGCCTTCATACTATTAAAGCTGTGATGGTGGCTACCCTGGGAAGCTAAGACTAAATAATCGTTGAGCATGGAAGTAAACGGCAAAGGGAAATTAAGCAATTTGATCGTAGTCGGCGACCGGGTGTTGATCAAACCAGTTAAGCACGACAAAACCAGTAAAGGTGGCTTGTTGCTGCCTCCGGGATACCAGGAAAAGGAGGATGTGCACTCAGGGTATGTGATCAAAGTGGGACCGGGTTATCCGATTCCCTTGCCCGGTGATGACATTGACGAGCCCTGGAAAAAGGCTGACGATAAGATCAAATACATCCCTTTACAGGCCCGTGAAGGTGACCTGGCTATTTTCATGCAAAAGGGTGCTGTGGAAGTGATGTACGATAATGAGAAGTATTTTATTGTTCCGCAGCATTCTATCCTGTTGCTTGAGCGGGATGAGAGTTTGTTTGAATAGAAAATAAATGCTTTTAGACTAAGGCCGCAACTTTGTTGCGGCCTTATATTTTATATCGCTATCTCATTTCAGGTTGCAAAATGCTCGACACATTGCCCTCGGTATCCGTAAATTGAACATAAAGCCCGATACCAGGTATTTTCATAGGCTCCCCATTTACTTTTCCACCCGCTTCCTGAATTTTTTTAACGGAAGCATGAATATCATCCACCGATATTACCACTGAGGGGTATTGAGGCGGATCACTTTCTTTAACAGGAAATAAACCACCGTTAATTGCACCTTTTTGCTGAATCATACCGTTCTCATCGGTATCAGCTGTATGCACTACTACATAATTTCCCATTTCTTCGCCATACTTGTGGGCTACCCATCCGAAGGCTTTTGCATAAAAATCACTCATGCGGTCCCTGTTTTTGGCCGGCATTTCAAAATGTACTACTGGATCCATTTGATTTGTTTGATTTGATATAAATATTCAATGATTTGGTAATTGTAAAACCAATTTTAGAATGGTTTGTTTAGAAAGATTGAATGGCTTTAAACTCGGTTGAATTTAATTTTATCACCTTCCATAATCCCAAATCTGTCGCAAAATCCGGCATTAACCTCCACCACGTATTTAGCGATTTTGCCCGAAGGGATTGACTCTTCGGATAAAGGTTGTGTGTATTTTTGAATAGTAACTATTTCAAACCGGCTATCCACATAAATGATATCCAGCGAAATATAAGTGTTTTTCATCCAGAATGACTGCGGCTCCTCGCGATCCATGATAAACAGCATGCCACCCATTTCGGGCAGGCTGGTCCTGAACATCAATCCGCGAACCTGCTCAAAACGGTTGTCAGTAATTTCAATGTCAATTTTTATTTCTTCTTTCGATGATTGATTGATAAACCACAGATTCCCTTCCTTGTTAAATGTTACTGCTTTAGTTTGTTTGGGTGATGAATTGTTTTTATCACCACCAAAATGTGGTAAGAATAAGAAAAGTAAAAACAACAAAACTGCTATTATTGCAAGAATTCGCCAAATAAAACTTAGGCCTGTTTTATTTGACTTTTTCGATTTGTTTTGCATCGAATTTTTTTTGCCAGACATCAACCAATTATTGGTATTTTGAGTTAGTTTTCAGGATGAGCTAATTCTAAAGCCCAATCCAATACTATAAACAGCCCCATTTCGACTTACTTCATAGTAAGCAGATTTTTCTTTTGCGCCTATGCTAAGCCCTAATCCAAAATCTAAGAATATAATTTTTCGCTTTTCCAAAGGAACCATCCCGCCCATAATAGCAAACATGCCCTTTGTTTTGCTGTATATTTTATCATTTAACTTTGACATTGCAAATGTACCATAACCCAAATTTACATACAACGGGCCATGCGAAATTTGTCCTCCAATTGCAAGAGCAATTTCACCCATACCAACGAAAGAGCCGACTCCGATAAATAATCCTGAGTTTTTCCAACCAATAACAGATTTTAATCCCAATCCGCCATGCGACACACCCATACCCGCCTCCAGGTTTATTATTGAGTTCGGTAGTTTGTTTTGGCTGTATATATTTAATGAAACAATTAAACAAATAAAAGTGATCAGGATTTTTCTCATGACTGAATTGATTTATTAATGAAAAGCCAAAATAGTTACTTCTATCCAATTTTGGATGCAGTACTCCAATTTGTAAACAATTTAAATAAAGCTAATAGAAGGTATTTCTAATTTTCAATTATGATTTGAAATTTAGCCAATAATCCCACCACTTCCGGAATTGAAAACCGGGCGCCTTTGATTTGATTATTATCCGGATCGATGATGTAATTTCTTGATTCTCTAAGGTCGGCTTCTTCAAGATTGGTTAATTCGAAAAGGGCATCAGATAAATCACAATTTGTCAAGTCACTACCTTTAAGATTGGTTTCAGTGAAATCCGCACCTTGTAAATGACAGTTTGTGAAATTTAATTTGCCTGATTTCAACTGATAAAAGGAGGTATGATCAAGCTGGCAATTTTCAAAATGTATAGAAAAATTAAATGTGTTACAATCTTCGAAATGCAAACCAAGTAACTTACAATTCTTGAAAAAAACGCCCTGAAAGGCGGATTTTAGCAATTTGGCATTGCTCAGGTTGCAGTCAATAAAACTGGTATCAATAAACCTAAACTCAGAAAGATCGAGGTCAGTAAAATTACAACCTTTAAAAGTGCATGCCTCAAATTCGCTGATAGTAAATGGTGCTTTTGTAAAGTCCTTGTTTTGGAAGTTTTGCCCAAAGAAATAATTTTCACTCATGCTCATTCAGTTAAAGAAAAATGCTCAACCGGGCCGACCAGGTAGTGAAATTGTCGTAATCCACGGCTTCCCTGATATAACTTTCTTGTGGTAAGGAGGTGTAGTCAAAGGTAAACTGTAATGGGATTTCTGCAATTTTATGAAGTGGAAAATTAATACCAAGTCCCCAGGTAAACTGACTGAGATGATCCTTATAATACTCAGGCATATCGTGATCATTTATAAACTGATTATAATATCCAAGCCGGACCAGTACAAATTCAAAAAACTGCAATTCGGCCCCTGACCGAAATGATGTAAAGTATGCTGAATTTAATACCGTATTATAATCTGCCAGTACGGTTACTTTAAACATTTCGAGGCTGTCGGGCCGCTCCCGTATTCCCGTACCGTAACTATAATTAACGCCAAATCTTGCTATTGCCGGAAGTTTATATTCATACACTTCATCGTGAATTTTAGGTTTTAATTTTGAAAATGTGAAATTCGTAATACCAGCTCCGACATTCACGGATTGATTTTTATTCTTTTCCCGGGAAATGATAAATTTTTTGATAATTCCGAAATCGGCAAATAGTGTTTGATCTTTTAATTGCACAAATTCCCAGTCCTGGTAATTTATGTTTATTCCGACATAGAGATTTTTTCTGGGTTCAGAAGATAGGTTAAGGGTGTAAAAAGAGTCCCGTGGCTTAACTTTCCCTCCGGTCAATGTTCCGGTTTCATCGGTCAGGTAAATTTCTCCATAACTAAAATGGTAGCGCGTGATCCCGAATGTTAAAAAGCGGTTAAGTTTATAACCTGCTCCCAGGTAATTGTAGTAGGCATCATCAATTACAGAATAGGGAGAAGAGTAAGACCCTGCAACTTGTAACCCTTCAATTGAAGAGGAGGCTGCAGGATTGTAATAGGTGGCAGAAAGGTCACCGTCAAGGGAACTTAAACTGCCTCCCAGCGCCTCGGCATGGGCTGTGGGTTGCCGGCCGAAAAAGATATCCTGAAAATAGGCAAAGTCACTTTGCGAAAACGCAAAAAAAGGAACAACGAATGATAAAACTAAAATGATTCTTTTCATAATTAGAATTGAAGTTAATTATCAAAGTATTTATTTGTTTATTCCCCAGGGGTAATTATATCTGCTTACACAATACACTCCTGTTGGAAAATTGATTAAATCGACATCAAATACCAGTTCCTCCTGTCCACCCCGATAAGGCTCGATAAATTTAACCAGATAATGCCTGGCTTCCACATTAGAAATAGTCATGTTTAAATCATACAAACAACTGCAATCACACAAACCCTCTGTTTCAAATTCCCGGATGCTGATCAGGCTGTCATTGGCAGTTGGATTATAATAGATTGTACCCGGGCAACAGTTAAATGCTGCATTTTTATGAATGAACGTTAATTTTTTGGAAACCTCATCATAGCTGTAATTAATACAAGATTGATCCGATGGAACCGACAGTGAGTCCGGGTTGCTTTTATAAAGGTTACAGGAAGTATTTGTAATAGGGATACCCTCAACTTGTTCGTTGTCTTTTGAATTGCAGGTAAAAACAAAAAATAAAATGATCAGAAAAGCGATGATCGGGAGAAATCTTTTCATGACAAGATTTTAGCTTTTTTGTAACGGCTAATTTAATGATATTAGTATAAACCGCTTAAGATTAGCTCAATTTCTTAATAATTAAACTGGCCAAAAAAGCTTCGAGTAAGCTCAGTGGTATGGCAAACGGAAGAATGTCAAAAGGCAGTACGGCCATATTCCCGGTTACTACCCACATAAGTACAAAGCCCATCCACCAGCTAATAAAGGTGGTATGCCACAGACTGAATTTTTTTGCAATCAAAAAAATCCCAATTGCGAAGAACAATGACCATATTCCCCAAATGGCACCGTTAATGGGTTCGGAAGGAAAGGTTAAACCCAGGTTTTGATAATGTTCGGTCCAATAGGATTTCAGGATAAACTCATTGCGGACAAACTCGGAGATGCTGATCCAAATTGTGGCGAGGATAACAGCAAACACTGGCTTGAATTTTTTCATAGATAAATATAAATTTTGTTCTGATTGTTGGTGTAAGTCGCAAAAATAATGAATTGTAACAAATCATTGGTAAACATTATAATATGGGATTTTAAAAAATCCTTGATGAAGAATAATAATGACCCGATCACCTATTTCGGTTTGATTGTAAAAAGTTTTATCGACATCTATATCTTTAATTTTTGATTGTGGTCCCCATTTATCAATTTTGATATAATAATTGGTATATTTTCCATACTCAATACGTTTATCGAGGACTACTGTTTTATAAACCTTAGCTTCGGATTTGTCTAAAACATGATTGATAATTAAAGTGGTTCCATAGGCATACATACTATTTATAATAATTGCAAAACTTAAATATATGATTACGCGGTGATTTTTCATGGTATTTATCAATGCAGCTAATGTAAATGCTGTTAGTACGAGAACTATTATTAGTGCAGGCATCCAAAAATTTTGAAAGGATAGTATATCATTTAAAAATATTGGCTTTAATGATAAACCTAAAGAAGGTACCAATAAGTTGCTGGAAAATGAAGGAAGATCAGTTTTTTTAATTTCCAGAAGTGGTATCATCCCTTTTAATCTCCAGAATAAGAAAATTCCAAAAAGTGGTATTGGGATGAGTATAAAAATGAAAAACTCAATATAAAAAGAGATAAAAAAGGAAACTATAGAAATTATCCAGGATGCTAAATTGAGTCTTTTAACGATTTTACTGTTCTGAATATATTTGTTTTTCCGATCGTCCATTGTTGCTCCATAAGATTCATTATTATAAATCTCATCCAATTCCGGGCTAATACCCATTACATTATAATTTGGGAATTTTGGGCGCAAATAAAAACTAAGGCCAGCATAGCCTTTAATGTATTCACTTATCATAAGTTTCTTTTTCCTGGCATTTTTTGGCAAAATTTCGAGATTGCTTTGTCTTTCATATGTCCCTTTTATTTCGTTAAATTTTAATACTCGAGTGTAAAATGGTGCTATCCTTGTAAGTTCATTTCTGCCGATAATAAATCGAGTTTTATAAACTTCTAATAAACCCATTATTGCAAGGCCTAAAAGAATTACTCCCATTGGGATAAAAACATATTTTACGGCAGATAATGATTCGTAATCAAAGAAGGCAAATCCTAATAATGCCATTCCGGCAAAGATCAATAGGGCTCCCAAGATGGAGGTGATAATTCGAAGTACTTTAGAATATTTAAAGATCTTTCCTATTAATTCCTTATCGGGGTTTTTCCATTTAAATAATAATAACTCCTCAGTATCATTGGGAAGTATTAGTGAACTTTCTGTTTCAAAAGCTAATCTTTTCAATAATTGCTGCGACCGGCTGTTATCCTTTGTTGTTATCGCGCTCAATTCATCCAGCCCAAAATCTTCACAGGCAGCTTGCTGAAGTCGTTTTGCCGCCTCATAAGCATATCCGAATCCTTCAAATTCCGGCAGAAGTGCAAAACCCAGGTCAATTCCATTAACACCATCCCGGTCAAACAAACCAACGGTGCCAATCTTATTATTATCAGACTTTGAAATAATTGTATAATTACCAAATCCCAGCCGGTTGAATTGTGGAAACATCCGTTCCCTGATATATTTTTCAGCAGCCATCACCGAACCAATGTTCCTGTCGCCAATAAACTGCAACCAACCTGCTGAGTTCATAAGGTCATAAATGAAAGGGGCATCATCAATGCTGACAGGGCGAAGCGTAAGCCGATCGGTTTGGAACGAATCATTGACTGACATAAAGTGCAATTTTGTAACTTAAACAAAAAAAGCGCCGCCTAAGCAACGCTTCTTTCCCCAATTTCTTTTTGAATTTACGCCCTGACCAGTGCCGGGTAACGCTGTTGCACAAGATAGAAGGACCCAAAGAAAATCCCGCTAAAAAACAGGTCGCCCATGATGCCATTCAGGAAAAACGGAAGGGCAAGTGTATAACATTCCAGTAATCCGTAAATATCCTGACTGTAATAGGGTGCGCCAATCCACATGGCAAAGTTGGTTATAATGAAAAACAAAGTGGAAGAGGCCAGGGTAGCCATTAAAACGGTTCCAACCTTAATGCTTTTTTTCAACCATATCCCAAGGACAACCACCAGCGCAAAACTCACATATACCGCGATCATCCATTGATGAAGACCTAAAACGAGATCACTTAAAAACAAAGCTGCCAACGGAATGATAAACGCAAGATGCTTTTTGCCAAGTTGAGCACCGCCAAATAAGGCCATTGCCGCAATGGGAGTGAAGTTTGGCCAGTGAGGCAATAAGCGCATAAGGGCGCCAAAAGCGATTAAACTGATTACAAATACGATTTTTGGGCTGAGTTTTATCTTGTTCATTTTATTCATTGTTTTTAGCAAGGCAAAAGTAACAAAATCATTATAAAATCATGAACTAAACAAATCTTTCAACGAAAATGTTTTCCACAGCTGCAAGCACTGACATTATCCTTGTTGCATGGATTTTTCAACCGGATTAAAACAAAATTAAATCAGGGCAGTCAAACTTAAACTGTTTCCAGTTGTTGACAATGTGCAAATGAAAAAGCATTCAGCGAACGATCAATTTGGATACATTTGGACCTTTTAATTTGGGGTATGATAACTTAACCTGGCATTAAAAGATTATCCAATACATATATCAAAGAATTTAAAAACAAAAGCGATTCGTGAAAGACCTCACCACAGGCAAAGAGAGTAAGTTAATCCTTCAGTTTGCGGCGCCAATGTTGCTCGGAAATGTGTTCCAGCAGATGTATAACATTGTCGACAGCATTGTTATTGGAAACTTTATTGGAAAGGAAGCATTGGCAGCCGTTGGAGCATCTTTTCCTATCATTTTTGCCCTAATCTCAATGGTGATCGGGTTTGCAATGGGTGCTACCATCATGATCGCCCAGTTTTTTGGGGCCAAACAAATGGATAAAGTAAGGCATACCATTGATACGCTTTACATCGTGATGTTTTTTGCCTCCGTGATTTTGTCGGTAATTGGTATTGTTTTTACCGATGATATATTCCGCTTGATTGAATTGCCGGAAGAGGTGCTTCCGGAGGCTGTTCTATATATGCGGGTTTATATTTCAGGACTGGTTTTTTTCTTTGGATTTAACGGAACTTCTGCCATTTTAAGGGGTTTGGGCGATTCCAAAACACCGCTTTATTTTTTGATTATTTCAACCATTGCCAATATTGCCCTGGATTTGTTATTTGTTGTCGTATTTGATTGGGGGATCGCAGGAGTAGCAATAGCAACAGTTATTTCACAGGGTGGTGCCTTCCTTACGGCAATATGGTATTTAAACCGAACCCATGAAGTAGTCAGGTTGTCGGTGAGAAAGTTGAAATTCGACCGGGAAATTTTTAAACAGAGTCTCCGGATCGGGTTGCCAACCGGTTTCCAGCAAACTTTTGTTTCATTGGGATTGATAGCTGTAGTTTGGATCGTAAACCTTTTTGGTACCGATGTGATTGCAGCCTTTTCCGTTGTTATGCGAATTGATTCAATAGCAGCCATGCCCGCCATGAACTTTGCAGCTGCTTTATCCACTTTCGTCGGACAAAATATCGGAGCCAATAAAACGGAACGGGTACGATCCGGACTGATTGCCACTTTCAAAATGACCACCATTATCGCGGTGTCCACTTCTGTTTTCGCCATTGGTTTATCAAAACCTTTGCTCGGTATTTTTACGGATGATCAGGCGGTAATTGAAATAGGTCAGCAGTATTTGTATATTGTCAGCAGCTTTTATATTATTTTCTCTTCGATGTTTGTGATCAATGGGGTTATGCGAGGTGCCGGCGATACCATTATTCCGATGTTTACCACTTTAATTGCCTTATTATTTGTGAGGGTGCCGCTATCCTGGTTTCTTTCTCAAAGAATTGGTGAAGCCGGAATTTGGTGGGCTATTCCAATCGGCTGGTTTTTAGGATTGCTTTTTTCCTGGGCTTATTATTTAACCGGAAAATGGAAAACCAAAGCAGTTGTACGTCAGCGCCCGTTTACTGTAAATCAGGAGGTTGTTCAGGAAAATGAAAGTATTTAAATTCTACTCCGGAACCTGGCTGCTATAGGACTGGTTTGTATACCAAAAATCATCTTTATCCCTGTTGTCAACCTGTCCGTCCAGATTTAAATCACCACTCTGATAACCCCTGTTCCCTGAAAAATTATCCCAGCCCGAATCGAGATCAGCTTCATTAATTGAACCGTCAGCATTTACATCGCCGCTGACCACACCATAAATTCCGGGAGCGAGTATTTTCATAGGATCAATGCCAAAAGCTTTGTTGATGTTATTGGAAAAATCAAAACTGTAAATGCCGTTTCCATCATCCTTAAGGGCTATGCTACTCATTATTTTCAAATGATTTCGATGATGAATTACCAAGAACAAACTATCAGAAACGGTAAGGGTAAATGATGGCATTTCCGTGCCGCTGGTATCAACAATGGTTCCGTCGGATTTCAGAAAGCAGGCCTGTCTTGCAACCTGCGTTGATGCAATTGCCAAACCTGCTTCTGTGGTGTCGCGAAGTTCAATCAATATCCAGTCAACTATATCAACAGATGGAATGGCTGTTACCGCCTCATTTCCTGAATAGTTGAACGGAGCCGAAATAAAAGGCTGATTAAAAGGTAAAAGCCCGTTGATGCTGGTACTCATCATAGCTCCGTCAAAAGCGCCTTCAAGATACAATTTCAGATCAAGTTGGATGGTATGGGCTGCTGTTGCTTCCAATATATTGAAGGCCTCCAGATAATCAGGAATACCATAGCCCAAATACCCGTCAGGTGAGCTATATTGTGAGGCACTTTGCCTGATAGCTTCCATTACCTCTGTGTTTTTTCTGTCGGGGAATGCCGACCATAAACAAGCCACCATACCTGCTGTTACAGGCGACGAAAAGGATGTTCCGCTTCCGGTGGTAACAGAACCGGTAAAAGCATTAATAAGTACGGTGCTTTGACCCTGCGCCACCACATCTGGTTTTATTCTGCCATCGAAGGTCGGACCGCGGGAGCTGAATGAAGCATAATTCCCGCTCGAATTAACCGCACCAATAGTGAACACACTATCACCATCGGCAGGTGCACCAATATATAACCAGGAGCTGTTCCCTGAATTTCCGGCACTATTCACCACCAGGATACCTTTGCTTGCAGCCAGATCAGCCCCAATGGTGATGGGTGTGGTGTTGCCATCCATATCGGAATAGGAGTGGTCCTGCGAAGGATCATCAAAAGTGGTGTACCCGAGGGATGAGTTGATAACGTCGGCTCCGACGCTGTCGGCAAATTCGGCGGCTGATACCCAATTGAGTTCCTCCACCAAATATTCTGTACTGCCGTTTTCTGAACGAAGTAACCAGTAATCAGCATGGGGAGCTGTGCCCACCATTTGGCCGGGCAGGTTGGCACCCATGGTCGATAAAACGTTGGTTCCGTGTGAATGACTTCCAAAAATATTGGGACTTAGCGGACTTACAAAATCTTTGGTTCCGAGGATTTGCCCGTTGATCCACAGCGAATCAAAAGCTGATAGTATATTCGCGTTGGTAAATCCTGCATCCAGAACAGCGATAACCATGCCGGTGCCGTCAAATCCCATGTCATGAAGCGCTATTCCATTAAGCATATTGATTTGATTATATGCAGAACCGTAGCTAAAGCTTTGTCCTGATTTGCCGGGAGTTTGTATTTTATTTATCCCTTCTTTATCTATCTTTTCATGGTCAAAAAACGGTTTTATACTGGTGGTTTTTTTTGTTCCATCGCTAACTTTCGATGCCGATAATACAAACGAAAAGCCTTCAATTGTTGTGATTACTGATGGGTTGGTGGTGTAAACAGTTACAGAATTCATCCACTTTGAAACATTAAGAACGGTTGCGCCAGCACCAGCCACCGCGTCAATATACGTTTGATTTACCGGAATATCATTTTGCTGTATAGCGATGCCCTGTGCTGTGCGTCGATCGATCGCGCGCGGGCTCAGAAATGCTTCCGGGTTATTGATACTATAAGGTGAACCATTTTTATCGGTAAAACGGATCCAATAAGTGTCGGGAGCTACCTGTGAAAAAATTGTTGAATAGGTTATGAGAGATAGTAAAGACAGAATAAAAAAGCGCATAATTTCTGATTTTAGGTTACAAATTTATAAAAATGTGTCTAAGCTCGTAATACAAATAATAGGGATAATGCGTGGCTTTCAATAGCGTTTTGTTATAAAAACATGAATCCGGAGCTTTTGTTAACTTTCTTTCATTTTATCCAATAAGGCTTTCTCCAGTTGCTTTTTACCATAATTGATAAGCTCCTCCGAACGGTGAAATTCAAAAAGATCACAAGCGGTTTTAGATATCTTTACCAAAAGGTCGGGTTGGTGCTTTTCGATGGCAATTTCGGTCAGTTTCATTTGCATGGCATAAACTGACATGGTAATAATATCAAAGAAACCGGACGATTTTTGTTTTCCGCTTTTGAAATATTTCGACCATTTTTCATTGATGAAATCGAGTGCGTTCCGGTAATTCTCATTTACATTTTCCTGCTCCTTATTCTGTTTGGGTTGTTTGTAGGGAATATCCGCATTCAGGTCAACGGCCCACAATTGGTCGCCGTCACTGCGCATCACGCGATCAAGCGGAAGGGGGTTAAGTACACCGCCATCCACCAGTTCAACTCCGTTAAAAAGTTTGGGCTTAAAAACCGTTGGAACAGAAACTGAAGCTCTGATAGCATCTTTTAATTTGCCTTTTGTGAAAACAATTTCCTGATGTTTTTTGATATCCACGGCAATCGCCGCATAAGGAATTGGCAGATCTTCGATATTTTTATCACTGATAAACTGGCTTAATTCCTTAAAAACCTTTTCGCCCCGGATAAATCCATTTCGGCTGATCACCACATCCATCAGCCGGATAACATCCATGCGGCTTTGGGTTTTTACCCATTCCCTGAAGGCATTAAGGTTGCCTGAAGCATACACTCCGCCTACCAGCGCACCAATCGACGTACCTGCAACAGACGTTATCTCAAGATTTTTTTCGAGCATCTTTTCAATGACTCCTATATGGGCCATACCCCGTGCGCCTCCACCCGATAATACCAAAGCCACATTTTGCTTTTGCCGGTTCATAAATCAGCCCTTTTTAATAATTCCTGAATATGTAAGGTTGTTATTTCTTTTGGGAATAAGTTTTCATTTGAACAAACGGCAAGCAGGTGTTCCGGGTCTGCATGATAGATATTAAAAAAGATGTTTTCATCTAAGATATTTTCATGTTTTATGCGGAATTTTCCATCTTGCTCAAAAACGGTAAATGATCCAAGAGATTTTGTTAATCCCTTACCTAAAAATTTGAGGTAACTCTCCTTGATGGTCCATAATTTAAAAAAGAACTTCTGTTTAGCCTCTCCCTCAAAAGCGTTCAGGGCGGCATATTCCTCTTGCGAGTAAAAACGCTGAGCGATCCGGTAATTCATTTTACGCACTTTTTCCACATCAACACCAATTTCGTTTTTATCCAACCCGATAATGACCCAGTTACCCGAATGGGAAATATTGAAGTGAAGGTTTGCATTTCCTTTTAAAAAGGGCTTGCCTTTTTCTGATTTATATAATTCGATTTGATGAGGTTTGCGTTTTAGTTTTTCGCTTAGAAAAATCCGGCACATTGCCTCTCCGAGCAAAGACCTCTGCATATCGGTTGGCTTTTTTAACAGCCTGATCCTTTCCTGCTGTTTAACTGGCAATAAATTTAGCAGAGTATCCTTAAAGCTTTCAAAATCTGCCTCATCGATGATATGAATTGCGTATAGTTCCATTTTTTGCAAAGATAAATCAACCCTTTCGGAAAAGGGTTGTTCAATATCAATTAACTTTGTGAAGTGGCTAACCGGCCGATGTTCTAAACTTGATTTTATGATGGATAAAAATGATGCTCGTGCCCGCATAGAAGAATTGACGGAGCAACTGAATCAACATAATTACCGCTATTATGTACTTTCAAAACCTGTAGTTTCTGATTATGAGTTTGATATGCTCATGAAAGAGCTGGAGGATTTGGAAACCAGATTTCCTGAACTCGCCGATCCCGATTCACCAACAAAAAGAGTGGGTGGCGATATTACCAAAGATTTTGAGCAGGTGCGCCACCAATATCCCATGCTGAGCTTGTCAAATACTTATTCAGAGCAGGAACTGATTGATTTCGATGCACGGGTAAGGAAGGCCATTGGTGATGACTTTGAATACGTATGTGAACTCAAATATGACGGCGTTTCTATAAGTCTTACTTATGAAAACGGTAAATTGTTAAGGGCTGTTACCCGTGGCGACGGGGTTCAGGGTGATGACGTAACCGCAAATGTAAAAACAATACGAAGCATTCCATTGCGACTTCATGGCAAAGATTATCCTCAGTCATTTGTCATCCGGGGTGAGATATTTATGACCAGGGCAGGATTTGCCCGTCTCAATGAAAGTCGCATTGAAAACGGGGAAGATCCCTTTGCCAATCCCCGGAATTCTGCTTCGGGAAGTTTAAAAATGCAGGACTCAGCCGAAGTGGCCAAACGTCCCCTTGATTGTTTTTTGTATTTTATCCTGGGTGAAAACCTCCCTTGTGATAATCATTATGACAACCTCAAAGCGTGCAAAAGCTGGGGATTTAAAGTGCCGGATTTTATGGTCAAATGCAAAACGATCCGCGAGGTGTTCAGTCTGATCAATGAATGGGAAAAAGGGCGGGATCAGCTTCCGTTTGAGATCGACGGAGTTGTAATCAAAATTAATAAATACGCACAGTGGGACGAGTTGGGCGTAACTGCAAAATCACCCCGCTGGGCCATTGCGTACAAGTATAAGGCTGAACAAGCCAGCACGCGGCTTAACTCCATCGATTACCAGGTTGGCCGAACAGGTGCCATTACGCCCGTTGCCAACCTTGAACCTGTTCTGCTGGCAGGGACCACCGTTAAACGGGCTTCGCTCCACAATGCCGATATCATCAAGGCACTGGATGTGCGCATCGGCGACATGGTTTATGTTGAAAAAGGAGGGGAGATCATTCCAAAGATCACGGCTGTTGATCTTTCACAACGTCCGGCAAATGCTATGCCTGTTGAATTTATTTCAAAATGCCCGGAATGTGGAACAACCCTGACCCGCAAGGAGGGGGAAGCGCAACATTATTGTCCCAACGAGGAGAGCTGCCCGCCACAGATCAAAGGGCGTATCCTGCATTTCATCAGCCGAAATGCGATGGATATTGATACCATAGGAGAGGGGCGGCTGGAGATGATGATAGATGCAGGACTTGTGCATAATGTGGCTGATTTATTTGACCTTACTTACGATCAGCTTCATGGACTGGAGAAAGTGATAGAAGCGGATGGCGACAAAAAGGAGAAAAAAATCAGTTTTCAGGATAAAACCGTTAATAATATTTTAAATGGAATCGAAGCCTCAAAACAGGTTTCTTTCGACAAAGTGCTGTATGGCCTGGGAATTCGGTATGTTGGTCAAACAGTTGCACGTAAACTTGCAACCCATTATCATAAAATGGACAATCTTAAAAATGTAAGTTTTGAAGAGCTGATCCTGGTGGATGAAGTGGGAGAAAAAATAGCAGAATCGGTGGTTAATTATTTTCAAAGTGTCAAAAATATTGAAGTTATTAACAGGTTGAAAAATAGTGGTGTACAAATGGAGCTTAAAGATAAACTTGAAACAAAATCAGATAAGCTAATGGGTAAAACAATAGTGGCAAGTGGGAAGCTTCAAAATTATTCCAGGGAAGATATTAAGGAGGTGATTATGCAACATGGTGGTAAGCCCGCCTCCTCCGTTTCCAAGAACACAGATTTTCTTTTAGCCGGTGAAAACATCGGCCCAAATAAATTGACAAAAGCTCAGGAGTTGGGCGTTCCAATTATTTCGGAAGAGGAATTTGAGGGGATGATTGGGGATTGATTTTCAATTTGGCTAATATTAACTCTGGTTCAAATAGCATTTGATGTTGCATACCTAACGGCATGTTTATTTTATTTGTAACATTGTTTCTACAAATATTTAGCTCCTGCGGAGTTATGCTATGATATTACACAATTATTGACAGATTAAGACCGACACGTAGGGTCGCAACCTGGTTAGAAAGCTTGATGTGAACAAAATATTAGTGCCGTAGGTACTAAACAAAAATGTTCAATTATTTACCCAAACCCAAATTTGGATACCAATAATCATCCTTATCCTTATTATCAACCTGTCCGTCCAAATTCAGATCTGCGGGATCATAGCTGTTTTTACCGGCATTATTCTCCCATGAAACAGTTTTGTCCAAATCATCCACCTGCCCGTCTGCATTGGCATCGCCCGCAATCATACTCCAAACCCCAGGCTGAATTTCCTTTTGAGGTGTATTTGCATAATTTGCCCCGGCAATTGTAAAATCAAATTGATAATTCCCTTTATCATAATTTAAAGCTGTAGCGGCCACTACTGATAAATGGTTCCTGTGGTGAATGCTCACAAATAAATCGTGGTTCACTGTTTCTGTGAACCGAATAGGAGTTTTTCCATCACTATCGGTGATTGTGCCATCTTTCAATATAAAACCGGCTTTACTGCTCATAAGAGCGGGTGGAGAAGCCAGGGAAACATCGGTGGTGTCGAATAAACGGATCAATACCCAATCCACCGCATCGGTTGGGATTAATACGGCCATTTCTGTTCCATTGTAATTCCAGGGAGGTTGGTTATAAGGTTGTTGTAAAGGAAGAAGCTCAGGATTTAACAGGGTACTCATTTCACTGCTTAAATTATTGAATGGCCCTTCCAGAAATGCGTTAAAACGTAAGGATTTCAAATGACGTATTGTTCCCGTTTGGTTTAAAACCCAATTGTTGGGGTCAATAATTACATCAGTAACTTCTTCAGGTATGATAATTTTATAAAGAGTATCATTGGTTTGCTGGAAAGCCAGCACGGTGGTATCATTGCTTCCCATTTGAATGCCATATTCCATGTGGAGTTTGTAAAGCGGCGTTATGGGAGTTGACGTGCCCTGATGAACCTGCAAAAAAAGCGTATCTTCGTCCTGCCACCAATCGAGATCAAAAACCGGGTATCCTTCCCCAAAATACCACTGGTTGAAAAAATCGTCGAAATCGAGACCGCTTACTTGTTCACAAACATTTTTAAAATCCATTCCAGATGCTACTGAATCCTTAAATTGTTGCCGGTATTCCCATAATGTTTTGTAAAATAAAGAATCACTCTGCATCTCAAACCGGATCATGTGTAACAATGCACCTCCTTTGCGATAAGTATATCTTGTACTGAAAATCCTTCCCCAACTGCTGAGGGATGAAGCAGGAACATAAACTGATCCGGTTGGACTTAACATTACATAGTTATGGTAGGCCAGCATTTGAGCGTCGGCATTGGCTTTGGATATTAAATTTTCACGGACGATGTATTGCGTATAGGTTGCGAAACCTTCGTTGATCCAAATGTCCTGCCAGGTGGCGCAAGTGATCTCATCCCCAAACCACGAATGTGCAAGTTCATGAGAAACCAGGTCGTAGCTAAAAGAACGTACCCCGCTCATGGTGATATGTTCCATCCCCGAAAAGTTGGTGGGGTACCACATGTAATGACCATATTTTTCTTCATGGAAAGGAAAAAGCCCATAAATATTGGAAAGCAGCTCGATGAAATTTTTTGTATTGTTGATACTGTTAATGTTGGATTCAAGGCAGTTGGGGTAATCAAAAACATAATTCAAAATATGAATGGAATCACCTGGTAAACTATCGGGTTTGGCGTAAATACTGTATTGCTGGTAATCCGAAACAGCAAAAGCGATCAGGTAGTAGGCCGTTTTTTCATAGGTTCGCCATTCATATCTTATTTTTCCGTTTGGTAAAAGAACTTCGGTGAGTACACCTGGGCCTGCAACCCGCAAATTGGTATATGTTGTAATAAAAATATGCACCGAATCGGCCTTGTCTGTCAACTCCTGTTTGCAGGGCATCCATTCATATGCATAATAGGGCTCGGAAAAAGAGTGCGCCGATTTGAAATTGCCATAAGTGGGCGATTCACTAACGGTGTAATAAGTTGAGCTATAGGTTTCGGGTGTGTGGTAATAAAGTCTGAAGGTTATCATCTGCCCGGCATTAAAAACAGGATCCACAGGAACATAAAGATTATTGTTTGTATGGGAAAATGGGGTGTTCGTTCCGTTTATGAACACTGAGTCCGCCGCAAGTTTATCATGCAATTCCACCGAAAAAGTATCCATCTCCGAAACAACCACCTCGGCAGCTATTTCCGCATAACCTGAAAACTGATCAGTGGTGTCGTAGGCTTCCAAATTGAGTTTAATAAATTTAACATCGTAATCATTCACGAAAGGATTGGGATTGATCACCGTTTTGGCAGGGATTGTTTCAATATGCGGATGTTTGTTACAAACAAAAGCAAAAGTGTCTGGGATTAGCGTATTATCAGCAATTTGGCTAAAACCAGTAAATGTCATAAAGATGATAAAACTTAAAAGAGGTAATATTCGGAACATGGTTTTTTGTTTTGAGTGAGTCGGGCAAAATCGATATGCAAATATAAGGGAATGACAAGAAGAATGTTCAATTTTCAAATGGTAATCTCATGTATTTTTCACGCCGATTTAATGTAATTTTGACGTCTTAGCGGATGTAATATGGAATACATTGAAGCAGCGGATTTTTTGACCAATCAAAAAAATACAACAATTGTTGATGTTCGATCTCCATCAGAATTCAGGCAGGGTCACATTCCGGGAGCAGTTAACATAGCCTTGTTTGACGATGAAGAACGGAAAATTGTGGGTACACTTTATAAAAAAACGGGTCGAAATGCTGCAATCCTCAAGGGGATGGAACTGGTTGGCCCAAAGCTGAAACAATTTGTAATTGAGGCACAGGAAAAAATTAATGGTTATTCTGTTTTGCTGCATTGCTGGCGTGGAGGGTTGCGCAGTAAAAATATGGCCTTTTTATTTGAAACAGCAGGATATAGGGTTAATGTACTGACAGGTGGTTACAAAGCTTACCGACATTATATCAGGCAATCGTGGGAACAGGATGCTAAACTGATTATTTTGGGAGGAAAAACCGGAAGTGGCAAATCGGATGTATTGCAGAACCTGAAAATGGCAGGGGAGCAGGTGCTGGAGCTGGAGGAGATTGCCCATCACCGGGGCTCGGCTTTCGGTGACCTGGGACAGTCCGAACAGCCAACTACTGAGCAATTTGAAAATAATCTTTACGAACAATGGCGAATGTTTGATTTTAGTAAGCCCGTTTGGATTGAGGACGAAAGCAAGGCTATTGGCCGGGTGAGTTTACCCGATCCGCTTTTTGTTAAAATACGGAGTTCGAATGTGCTATTCATAGATGTTGACAAAGAAGAGCGCATCAATAGGCTTGTGAAAAATTATGCCGATTTTGATCCCAATCGACTGGAGGCAGCGATACACCGAATCGCCAAACGTTTGGGAGGATTAAATGAAAAAAAATCCGTTGAAGCTTTATTTGAAAAAGATTATGAAACTGTCGCCAATATCCTGCTTTATTATTACGATAAAGCCTATTTGAAAGGCCTTGG
>ERZ795053.2204-NODE-2204-length-23916-cov-10.770462_pt1 | contig 23916 bp, 22 predicted proteins | sample MGYA00375137_ERZ795053 | MGnify/ENA primary metagenome ERZ795053 (study PRJEB30182, sample SAMN05720284) | activated sludge metagenome | isolation source: Anaerobic digester | place: Hong Kong | collected 2014-12-17 ...
AGGTAATTAATGGTCTTCGCCCTTAAATAAGCCATTTTTTCATTGATGTCACCAATCGAAGCCAGTCGATCCCGGATGGCCTCCAGCTTGTCGTAAGGGCTGTATTTTAACAAATCGAGCAGCCACTCCTGGATCTCATCCGTATGCAGGATCTTCAGTCGGTGGGCGTCTTCAAAGTCAATAACCCGGTAACAAATATCGTCCGCTGCCTCCACCAGGAATACAAATGGGTGTCGCCGAAATGCCAATGGATTATCCTGTTCTTTCTGCATGCCGGTATGACTTGCGATGGCCCTGAATATGGGCTCTTCACTCTGAAAGAAGCCTATTTTTTTGCGATGCAATTTTTTCTTATTTCTCGCCTGAGAGGCACAGGGATATTTGGCAATGGAGGCCAGCGTGGTATAGGTCATCCGGAATCCTCCGGGCAGACGACCATTCAACTGCTGGGTAAGGATACGGATTGAGTTGGCATTCCCCTCAAAATGGATGAGATCAAACCATTCGGCCTGACTGAAAAAATCACTCAGCTGGCGGCCGTCAATGTTCATAGAGGCGTGTTCCCGAAAGAAAGAAGCGATCGCATCCTCCCCCGAATGGCCAAACGCCGGGTTCCCTATGTCGTGCGCCAGGCATCCGGCTGATATGACATTCGCCAGGTCGTAGGCATAAAATTCCCGCAAATCATTGTTCCACTCCGGATGATGTTCACACAGTTTTCGCCCTGCCATTTTGCCTAAAGAACGTCCTACACTGGCCACCTCTAAGGAGTGCGTCAACCGGTTATGGACAAAAACACTTCCTGGTAAAGGAAATACCTGAGTTTTATTTTGCAGCCGTCGAAAAGGAGATGAAAAGATCAGCCGATCAAAGTCAACCTGAAAATCCGAACGGTTTTGATCCGGTGTTCCTGTACTGCCGGTGCGCACTCGGGAAATAAGCTGATGCCAGGTTGCGGTCATTACCTTTTATTATTCGGGGCCAAATCTACCAATTATCTATCTAGAATAACGGCGGCTTCTGGCTTTGGTTAATGATTCGTTAATTTAATAGTATTACTATCAGAAATTGAGCGCCTGTTAAACAAAACGATTATGGCAGAGGTTTTCAATTGGACAAAATAAGCGGAATTGAAAAATCAACTCAGACCCTTGCAGCGCCTGGGCAAATTGTTGGCCCTGGATCGCAAAGACATTACGTACATCTATCTCTATGCAATTTTTTCAGGGTTGATCACATTATCTCTGCCCTTAGGGATTCAGGCCATTATTGGTATGATCGCCGGTGGTAGTTTTTCTTCTTCCCTGGTCATCCTGGTATTTTTGGTATCCATTGGGATTGCCTTTGCCGGAATACTTACCGTCATGCAACTTACGGTCACTGAGACATTGCAACAACGCATATTTACCCGTTCAGCCATCGAGTTTGCCTACCGGATTCCACGATTTCGCATCCATGCTTTAGGAGAAGAATATCCTCCTGAGCTGGTGAATCGATTTTTCGATACCCTGACTGTACAAAAAGGTTTGCCAAAGATCCTGATGGATTTTTCCTCGGCCTTATTGCAGATAATTTTTGGATTGATTCTGATCTCTTTTTACCATCCGTTCTTTGTGTTCTTCAGCATCATCCTGCTTTCTTTTTTAGCAATAATCTTTTATCTCACGGGCCCGCGTGGACTACAGACCAGCCTGAAGGAAAGCAAATACAAATATCAGGTCGTGCATTGGCTGGAGGAAATAGCACGGAATATGATGAGCTTCAAACTTTCGGGAGACCGGAATTTCGGTATAGCAAAAACCGATCAGCTGACTGTCAATTATCTTCAGGCCCGCAAATCCCATTTTCGCATATTACTGACCCAGTATGGGGCTATTGTATTGTTTAAAGTTCTGGTAACCGGAGCTTTGCTGATCCTGGGATCCTTGTTGGTCCTTGATAACAAGATCAATATCGGACAGTTTGTCGCTGCGGAAATTGTGGTCATTCTGGTGATCAATTCGGTTGAAAAGTTAATCCTGAACATGGATGTCCTTTATGATGTTCTTACCGGTCTGGAAAAACTGGGTGCTGTCACCGACCTGCCCCTTGAAAGAAATGGAGGATCAACTTACTCAGACCTCGATACGCCTTCCGGTATGGACGTAGCCATTCATGATTTAACATTTTCCCACCCGGGTGCGGAAAAGCCAACATTCAAAAATTTCAACCTGCACATCCGTCCTAACGAGCGAATATGCCTGAGTGGAAACCAGGGCAGTGGTAAAAGTACTCTGATTCAACTGATCGCTGGGATGTTTGACGAATACCAGGGTGCCTTGCTCTATAATGGCATTCCATTTAAAAATATGGACCTGACCAGTATCCGTGCCCAGATAGGGGATTTTACCAATCAGGAAGAGTTATTCCGGGGCACTATCGCCGAAAACATCTGTCTGAGAACGCAGGGGGTAACCCTCACCGATATGATGTGGGCTGCCCGTCAGATCGGATTGGAGTCTTACATACAGCAACTTCCTAATGGATTTGAATCAACTTTGATGCCGGGAGGCCGTAACGTGCCGGAAAGCATCAGGACTAAAATTATCCTGGCTCGCGCTATCGTACGGCTTCCCCGGTTATTGGCTCTGGAACCATTCGTAGAGAGCATGGCACAGGAAGATCGTTCAAAATTGATTGCTTTTGTTACGGATAAACATCAGCCCTGGACGCTGGTTGCCGTGACCAATGACCATGAATTTGCCCAATCCTGCGACCGCATCGTCATCCTGGAAGAAGGGGAGGTCGTCGCTGAAGGTAATTGGCAGGAATTACAGGGTAATCCCCATTTTCTCCGTGTTTTTAACACCATGAATAATTAAAAACCAAACCGGCTATGTTAAACATTTCAGAAAACAGCGTCCGTGAATACATCGACCAGAATCAGCTCCGGTCCATGCAGATGACGGATTTATTGCCGGCAAATCGTATGCTAAAACGGTTTCTTCTGGCGGTTCTGGCAGTCGTTCTGGTTGTCCTTTTTCTACCCTGGCGACAAAACATTCAGGCGAAAGGTAAACTCACAACCCTAAATCCTGATCAGCGTCCCCAGACCATTCATTCTACCATTGCCGGAAGGATAGAAAAGTGGTATGTAGCAGAAGGTCAAATGGTCCATGCAGGTGACACCATCGTACACCTTTCTGAGATCAAAACCGAGTATTTTGATCCGCAGCTTGTCGACCGGCTGAACCAACAAATAGAAGCCAAGACCGCATCCATACACAATTACGATCAAAAGGTCCTGGCGATGGATGACCAGATAGCTTCCCTGCGTAATGAGCTGCAATGGAAACAAAAGCAACTGGCCAACAAGCAGGTACAAACCGAATTGAAGGTATCTTCTGCGCTGGCTGATCAACAACAGATCATCGTAGCTGCAGATATAGCTGACTTCCAGTTCAGAAGGGCGGATACCCTGTTTCAAAAAGGGATAATATCCCTGACTGACCTGGAAAACAAAAAACAAAAAAAACAGGAAACCTCTGCCAAGCTAAACATCGCCGCCAATAAACTGGAGGAAGCACAACGGGAATTGGAGAACATCCGGCTGGAGGCAAATACCCAGTTATATGAATACCAAAACAAGATCGCGAAAGCCGAATCCGACCGCTTCAGTACCCTGTCCAGTCGTTTCGACGCCGCCGCGGAGGTTCAGAAATTGGAGATTCAATACCAGAATTACAAGACCCGGAACACTTTCTATTACATCCTGGCACCCCAGGATTGTTACATCACCAAGGCACTCAAGCCAGGCATCGGAGAAACCATCAAGGAAGGGGATGCTGTGGTCAGTATCATGCCTTTGCATTACAACCTGGCTGTCGATTGGTATATCACACCGCCTGACATGCCGCTGATCCAATTGAATCAGGAAGTCCGCTTTATTTTTGATGGGTGGCCGGCAATAGTTTTCAAAGGGTGGCCGGATGCATCCTACGGAACTTTTCGGGGGAAGGTTGTTGCCATCGATAATACCATCAGCGACGGAGGTGTTTACCGCATTCTGGTAGCACCGGATCCGAATGCTCCTGCATGGCCGGAAAAACTCAGGATGGGCTCCGGTGCCAAAGGCATTGCATTGCTCAATCAGGTTCCGGTATGGTATGAGATCTGGCGCAAACTCAATGGATTCCCACCTGATTATTATCAGCCTGATACAAGCCCTTCTGCCAAGGATCTTAAAGCACCGGTCAAATCGATTGTAAAATGAGAAGGTTCGGATATATATTACTGGCACTCCTGACGACCTACACCCTAAATGCACAGCAAAAATCGGAGATTCAGTATGAAATCTTCAGGCAATATGTGATCAACCACCATCCGGTTGTGAAACAGGCTACCTTACTCAGCGATCAGGCTGCATCCTATCTACAGAAAGCAAGAGGAGCATTTGATCCAAAACTCTATACCGACTTTGAGCAGAAAACCTTTGCCGGCAAACGGTATTATTCCATCGGAGATGCCGGGGTGAAGTGGCCGCTAGGCCTGGGGATGACCATAAAATCGAATTACTTATGGTCAAATGGTGTTTACCTGAATCCGGAAAATGCTCTACCCCTCGCCGGACAGTGGAACCTGGGACTCGAGTTACAGGCCATTCAGGGATTGCTGATTGACGAGCGAAGGACGAGCCTGAGACAAGCACAGGTCATGCGGGAATCTTCTGAAAATGAACAGCTGATCGTGCTCAACAATCTATTGCAGGAAGCCGGCTACCAATACTGGCAATGGGTCTATACTTACCGTGCCTATGAAGCTTACCAGGAGACATTAGCCAAGAGCATAACCCGGTTTAATTGGATCCGAGAGCGATACCTACAGGGTGACCTGCCAGCGCTGGATACGTTGGAGGCCTGGATACAGGTTCAGACCCGGCGGAATGAGGTGCTGCAAGCCGACCAGGACCTCCAATCCAACCAACTGAAGTTAGCCGTCTTCCTCTGGCAAGACGATAAGATAGACCTCGAGCTGGCCCGGGTGCTGGTGCCGGTTGATCCGGATCCGGAATTGCCAGGTGATATGTTGCTTGAAGATGACGCGTTGCTTCAGGAATGGGTAGTATCCCATCCTGAGATGAAAGCATATGATTATAAGACTCAAATGCTTGACCTCGACCGAAAATGGACGAAAGAACAACTGAAACCTTCGCTTGCCGTTTCCTATCAACTGCTGGGTGATGGGTTCCAGCTGGCGCCACCTCTGCCCGATGGCGATCTCTGGCTGAATAATTCAAAATGGGGTGTACGCTTCGGTTTCCCTCTTTTTTTGCGGAAAGAAAGAGCAAATCTGGCATTGACAGATCAAAAAATAAGATCCGTGGAATGGGACAGCAAGCTGAAAGAAGGCGCCCTGATCAGCAAAATAAATACCTACCGGCAACAAGCATTGGCTGCCTATGAACAATGGGAACAACAAGAGTCCCTGATTGATAATCTGGAATTATTGCTAGAAGGTGAAACTGAAAAATTAAGATTGGGATCAAGTTCCGTGCTGGTCATCAATTTGCGGGAACAAAAGGTCATCGAATCACGGTTAAAAATGCTTAAGTGGAGGACAGATCTGGAAAAGGCTCTGGTTGGATGGCAGGCAGCGACTTTTAATGGTGGACTTTGATCAGCGGGTGATCTCGGGGCAAGCTACCTGTCCGAAGTAATAGACCAACCCAACACTCAGGAAAGTATAATTGTCACCGGTTCGCCGGTCTCCACGCTGCCTTCCCGGGTCACCCAGCTTGGGGTCAGTGGTCGACCGGTCACTCAGTATCAATGCCAGCGGATCACGCTGACTGGCTAAAACCAGCGGGTCAGGATAAGTCGTGCTTACATCATCCAGGTAATCGGTAAATAGCTTGCGGATACCAAGTTCAAGGTTCATAGACCAACGATAGCTCAGGTCAAATTTCAACCCGAAAGCGGTACTGATCCCAAAGGTAGAAAGACGGTATTCATCTCCCGGGAGCTGCCCTTCGGTACCTAGTGGTTGCAGATCGTACCAAGTGCCTTCATAAAGTGCTTTGGGCCGGAAATGGGTAAATTGCAATCCTGCTGCCAGGTAGGGGGAGAAAAAGTCATCGTAAGATCCGTGAATGTACGGCAGGAAATTAAACTCCAATTGACCGGCCATTTCCAGTAAGCTGGAACGAAACATCAGATTGCGGGTGTGCTCAAAATAATTATCGGAACGCGCATCATCGGCACGCACCAGTCCGTAATTTCCGGAAAATTTCCAGGCTAGCCGTTCATTGAAGTTGTAGCGAAAGATCATTCCGCCGGCCGGACCGGGCTGACCCAAATCAAATTGAGTATTCAGGTCCCCAAAATAATTGGCAACACCCAGCCAACCACCCACCTCGGGCCCTCGCTGGGCATGTGCTTGCCACAACAACATAAGGAGGGATAATGTCAGGATTACCTTTCGAATGCTTCGCATGAAAAATTTTGCTTTCCAGCCACGTTTTAAAACGATGACGATGCACAAATGTTATCCATCAAAGTGCTAAAATTAGGCCAAAGTAAGTCTGAGTCGCTTAAATATGCTCTAATTTGTTAATACTTGCCCGGTTTGTGTGGAGTCCGGTCAATTCTTTTTGAAGATTTTATCCAGGATGTTTTTCAATTTGGATTCTTTCTGAATGCGCCGGCTCGGCCGCGGTCTTCGCTTGATGGTAGCATCCGCAGTTACCGTATCCGTCACGGTCGTACTATCCTGTCCATGAAATAAGCCCGCTAAAAATTCCTGCCAGGGCGCATACTCGGATTCCTCCATGAAGTCCGGGCAATCGTAAGCCCACTCTTCGGGGACTTCCGGGAAATTGCCATTCAATCCACTCTGGTATTTTTTATACCTGGACATCTTTCCGAATGTGCGGGCCCAGATGGGGAGAGCCATGTAAGCTCCCTGGCCTAAGCTCAGCGACCGGAATCGAACCAGAGGCGATTCCCCGCCAACCCATGCTGCGGCCACATACCCCGGTGTAAATCCGGCAAACCACCCATCGGTCTGATCTTGCGTGGTCCCGGTCTTTCCGGCCATCGGGCCTGAAAATCCATAGGCCGTTCGGAGTGAACTTGCCGTTCCCCGGTTTACTACATTGGCTAACATATTAATTAGTACGGCATCCAATTCCGGGTCCATGGCCTGATTTCCGCCGGCTTCCGGGGCTTCATACAATAGCTCGCCCTGCGCATTTTCTACCCTGACCAGGTAGTGTAGATTACGCCTGGCCCCCTGATTGGCAATGGTCTGATAGGCTTGAACGATCTCCCACAGGCTGACCTCAGCCGTACCTAGGAAGATGGATGGCACTTTAGGGATCGGACTGGTAATCCCGACCCGGCGGGCATAATCGCGTACTGAATCAACACCAATATCGTAACCCAAAGCCACGGTCACCGTATTGATGGAATGTGCCAAAGCGCCCTGCAATGAATACAAACCACCGTAATTGCCCTCGGCATTTTCCGGCGTCCAATTGTCAAAATCCGGATAGGTAGTCAACTGATTGTCCAGATAATCACATGGTCCATAGCCTGCTTCGAGAGCACTGGCATAGACAAAGGGCTTGAATAAGGATCCGGCCTGCCGGCGGGACAAGACGTGATCGTAGTGGAAAAACCGGCTGTCAATTCCACCGATCCATGCCTTGATTTCACCATTATGGGCATCCGCCAATAAAAAGCCGGTCTGCAATAAAGCAAAAGCATAGCGCAATGAGTCGTAAGGGCTAAGCAGCGTATCAACCGCACCGTCATAGGTAAACAACCTCATCTCCACTGGTTGCCGCAATAGGCTGTCAATGGTCTTATTGTCATGACCTTCTTTTTTCAGCTGGCGGTATCTTGGAAGGTCGTGCCATAAGTTGGTGAAGGTTTCACTTTTTTCCCATGGGCGTGCCCGCTTGCTCCAGTGTTTTTCAAAATCATTCTGCAGGCGCTTCATATGGTCTTGGACAGAAGCTTCCGCCAATTCCTGGATGGTAGGATCAATCGTGGTATAGATCTTCAGGCCATCGGTGTACAAATTATAAGGATGCTCGCGGTCTTTATTGATGCTTTCGAGGATGTCTCCCAGCTCCTGCCTCAGGTGTTCGCGGAAATAGGTGGCAATGCCACTTTGATTGCCCTCAGGGGTATATTCATAGACCAGAGGTAATTCCTGTAAGGAGTCCAGCGATAAGGAGTCCAGGTATCCGGCTTTGTCCATTTGCAACAAGACCACATTACGCCGTTCCTTAGCCCGATCTGCATTCCGCTCCGGATGATAAAAAGTAGTTGCTTTCAACATGCCCACCAATAAGGCCGCTTCCTCAATGGATAATTTCTCCGGGCTTTTTCCAAACAGCTGTGATGCCGCCGCTTTGATCCCATACGTCGTACCTCCAAAGGAAACGGTGTTCAGGTAAAGTGTCAGGATGTCTTCTTTGGAAAAATATTTTTCAAGGCGTTTTGCTGTGATGATCTCCCGAACCTTGTTGATAGGCATGGAGAAAAACCAATATCGCTTACGTGGGAATAAATTCTTGGCCAATTGCTGGGATATTGTGCTGCCCCCGCCGGACCCGCGATCCTGTAACAGAATCGTTTTAAAAAACACGCGCACCCAGCTCCGCAAATCAACACCATGATGTTGGTAAAAACGTACGTCCTCTGTAGCAACCAGGGCATCAATGACATGTGAGGAGATCTCGGAGAAGGTAGCATTGGTCCGGTTTTCTACAAAATATTTACCGATCAATTCCCCGTTCGTTCCATAGATCAGGCTTGCATTGGGGTTTTTGATTTGTTCGAACTGGGCAGCCTTGGGAAGCCGACCGAACAAACCGATCCAAACGAATAAAATAAACAGAACCAGAGCGGCGATGCCACCTCCAATGCACCGAATACCCCATTTGATCCAAAAAGCCCTCGGTTGGGCACGTAAATAGTTCCAACCCTCAAGGAGTCGATTTCGGCTTTCAAGATACAGGGACTTCCAGTTGATTTGCATGGCACCAAATTAACGATTGCCTGTTAACGATTATTTCAGAATAACCGAGAGAATATGATGTGAATGAATCGGGCCAAATTGCTCGAGGTGCAACCGGTAAAATAACAACAGGTGTTCCAGCAATTCCATCCGGCTTGCTTTGGGGATACGGATCTCATGGGAAGATTCAAGATTTAATTGCATGACCTGATCCAAGGTAGCACTGAGTTCGGGCTCGAGGTAATAACGATGATAAGGAGCTTCCCGTAGGAATATCCCTTCCTGAAGGTCAAAATACCATGCGCCGCTTTCCGGTGCCGGTTGGATCTGGAACCCGATCAACCGGCCCAGTTCAAGCAAATAGATCAATGGAAATAGCGCTAGACCCTTATCCGATTCATCCAAATGGATAAGGGCACTGAAAATAAAGTCAAATAGTTCCTGGTGAGCTTCCGATTCTCTCAGGGCACTACGGGTAACTTCCAGGACAAACTGGCCGATGGCACTCTTGGCCACTGAAAATGGCAGCTGGCGAAATGGCCAGGCGCTCTTCATTTCCTTCACCTTGGCGAGGGTGGTTGTCCTCTTATCGTAGGCGACCACCTCCACCAGACTCATCACCTGGACCAGTGCGGGGGCAACTGAGGGTTTGGATTTGCGGACTCCATGGACCATAAACGACTTTAGCCCCTGTTCCTCTGTAAAGATATCCAGGACAAAACTGCTCTCTCCGTACTTGACTTGTCTGAAGACGATGCCTCTGGTTTTGATTAACATCCGGCTAATTCTCTATAGCAATATGACTTCTCAGCCTCTATTTTACTTGCCCAACCCGTTAAATGTATATTAAACCCTGGACTTTGTACCTTGATTTTGGCTGATCATGCGTTTATGTCCTGGATTTAGGAATACATACCTAATCCCCATCAGGCCGACGTGAACATAAAGTTTGATGAGCGGTTAGGATGATTGAATTTGGGCGGACACATCCTTTGATGAACTACCCCGTAAAAGATTCTCGCATAATCCGTTTTTAGCACTGCTGCTTCTTTATCCGGAAGCAGCAGTTGTTGTTTTAACGGGTAGCCAACAAATTGTCCAATCTTTTTTCCCACGATATCCATTGTCCCTGTGGCCACGGTTGACACAACTCCAGACTGGCGATGGCTTCCTGAATGGAAAATAGTTCGCTCTGACGGATCACCGCCAAATTTTTTATCTGAAGCCGGTGAGCTATGTACTCCTGTTCCGGTTGCCCCGGAGTGGGGACCATGATGGCGGTCTTTTCCAAAATCATAAGATCCATGATCGTCGAATATCCAGCCCTGCAAATAATCGCCTTGCTGCGCGCCATGAGATTATTGAGCGCTTCTGCCGGCAGGTGCGGGAGGATGGTCAGTCGATCGGTGGAAGGTATGGCATCGGGATCAGCTCCGGGCAGGCCACGCAATAACACCATTTTCCGGTAAGGTAATCGGACCTCCTCCTGCAGAAAAAAATTTTCCCAGCGGGTGCGGGCGGGCTCGGGGCCGGAAAGCAAGACCAACAATTCAATATCCTGAGGCAAGTCACTTTTCGTAAACCGGGACAACGGACCAATCGCATGAATTCTGGGGTCGTTTGTCTCGGTCATATAACCGGTCAGATGATGGGGCGGTGCAAAATCCGGTACCCAAATCTCCCGATATGGCCTGAAATAGCTCCTCAACCAGGGATTGATCAGTTTTGTGGTCCATTGACCGATCGGCAACTGAACCTGATGGGTGATCAAAATCGAAGGGATGTCCGGGTGCCAAATCCCGTACCGGTTATCCGAAATAATGGCCCGAAACCGGTTACGTTTCGCTCGATCAAGGATGAGCTGATGCTCCTCTCTGATGACCTTCTGGATCCCGGGTATCTGCTTGATCAACGAAATCAAAACCGGTTTACGATAATGGACGCCATAACCCGGTAACTCCCAGCTTTCCAGTTGGGGAAATTCTCTACGCAACAGCTCCAGAGCCAATCCATCCGATGCAACGGTTACTCCAAAACCACGATCCAGCAGTCTGCGGATGACCGGAATACTTCTCGTTGCATGTCCCAGCCCCCAGTTCAGGGGAGCGACCAGAATTTGCGGTTTTGCCGGTTCCATACCGGAAAACTAGCTTAATTCAGCCGAATCTCATCCTGGTTGCCATCGTAAAAGGCGTAGTCCGTAAGATTTAACTCATCTTCCACTTTGATCCGGATCCACTTGCGGTATTTCATATACCATTTCTTCTGCTGGTTCCAGAATCCCCGTTTGAGATAAGCTTCTATATACGGATGGACATGGATGTTCAGGGAAATATTCGGACGAGATTGCAGGATAAACTGCAGATCGCGTTCGATCTCTTCCAGCAGAAGGATGGTCGGTTGCACCTTACCTGTTCCATTACAGGTAGGACACCGTTCTTCCGTATTGATCTTCAATTCCGGACGTACCCGCTGCCTGGTGATCTGCATTAAACCGAATTTGGACAAGGGCAGTACGGTGTGCTGCGCCCGGTCCGAGCTCATGAATTCCTTCATGGCTTTGTACAGTTCCTGCTTATGATCGCGATCGCGCATATCGATAAAGTCGACGATGATCAGCCCTCCGATATCACGCAATCTCAGTTGGCGCGCGATTTCCTGAGCAGCTTCCAGGTTTACTTTGATCGCCGAGGTTTCCTGGTCGCCCTGGATCAGCTTGGGTCCGCTGTTCACATCGATAACATGCATTGCCTCGGTATGCTCAATGACGACATATGCTCCGCTGGGCATCGTGGATGTTTTACCAAATGAACCTTTGATCTGGCGATTGATACCAAACGCATCGAAGATAGGCCGGTTGCCTTTGTACAATTGGATGATTTTTACCTTTTCCGGAGCTGCTCCTTCCATAAATTGTGTGATTTGTTGCTGCATGGTGCGCGAGTTCACGACAATCTTGGTAAAGGAATCATTCAGGATATCCCGGAGAATGGAAGAGGTCTTATCCAGTTCACTCAGCAATTTCACCGGCGGCTTTGCATGATAGGCCTGGCTATAGATGGTCTTCCATTTTTCCAGCAACATCAGCAGCTCTTCGTGCAAATCGGCAACGCCTTTACCGATGGCTGCCGTCCGGATGATCAGCCCAAAATTCTTAGGCTTGATGGATTCTGCCAGCGTCTGAAGGCGCTTTCGTTCCTCCTTATTAACCACCTTCTTGGATACGGCAACCATATCAAGGAATGGGGTCATGACCATATATCGACCGGGAAGCGTCAGTTCGCAGGATAGTCGCGGTCCTTTGGTGGAGATGGGTTCCTTGAGGATTTGTACCAGGATGGGTTGTTTCTTTTTCAACACCTGGGAAATCTTTCCACCTTTGAAGATGTCCGGTTCAACCTTAAATTTTTCCAACAGGTGTGTCTGAAGGTTTCCATTCATGGAGCCTTCGGTAAATTTTAAGACGGATCGCAGTTTGGGGCTAAGATCCGTGTAGTGGAGGAAGGCATCGCGTTTGTGACCAATATCGATGAACGCAGCATTCAAGCCGGGCATAAGTTTTTGGACCCGGCCGAGAAATACGTCACCAACAGAAAAATTGTTATTGGTCCGCTGTTGATGCAACTCCACCAATCTGCCATCTTCCATCAGCGCAATTTCCACGCTGGAGCTGGAAGAATCAATGATCAGTTCTTTTTTCAACTTAACGGCATTTGATGGCCGTGTACAAGCAAGGAAAGCACAAGATTCATGCTAATTTGAATCTTGTGCTTACGTCATTATCTTAATCAATCCCCGATAAACGGGGTCAGGCGGAGTTTGATAATAATTTAGGTGGGCAGTCTACAAAAAGTAAGAATATGACCTTGCTAGATCTACACAAACCAGATCTACAAACTATCTATTCTTCTTCTTATGTCTGTTCTTACGAAGACGCTTCTTGCGTTTGTGTGTTGCGATCTTATGTCTTTTACGTTTTTTACCACAGGGCATAGTCAAATAATTTTATGTTTTAATCAATTACATTTCTGTTGAGCCTGGGCTGCCCTATCGGCATCGCCAAGGTTTTTATAAACATCAACGAGCAAACAATTAATTCCCGGTGCGTCCGGGTTAAGCTCGAGCACCCGCTCAAAGCGCTGTTTGGCCCGCTCGTATTGTCCTGTCTTCACCGCTAATTTGCCCAACGCACTCAGTATGGCAACGTTATCGGGGTTCTTTTGTTCCAACTCTCGGAGCGCCAGAATGCCTTTCATCGGATTATCCTGGGGAGGTACTTCCGTATAAACCAGAGCCTGGTTAATGCGATAGGATACCTCATCAGGGTTCAGTGAAATGGCCTGCTCAAAGGCATCCAAAGCCCGGTTGGCACAGAAATCACGGATCTTCGGATCTTCATTTCGCAAACCGTAGCTATAGGTCGATCCGGTAATGCCCCAGGCTTCGGCAGTCGCTTCGATATCGGCTACTTTCTGCGCGTAATACCCGGCAATGGCGTAATTCTGGTGGTCAAACCAGGCAGAAGATAACTCCTTGTATGTCTCGGCGTTCAGGCTATCTTCCGGCTGCAAGGACCGTTCCAGATTCTGTAAATAAATCCGGGAAGACTCATCTAGTTTTGGCAGCGCCTCATCAAAGAGGGCATTGATGTTTGTACTTTCAAATTGATTGAGCCGGGACTGTTCCACAACTCGCTGAGTGCTTGGCTTGATATCAAATCCAAAATAAAGGATGATTATGGCTGCCAAAGCCACCCCTATACTTACGTAATAATTGATCGGTTTGGACCGGAATGGTGTCATGGATTAATCCTCATCATCCTCATCGCTTCCATCGTCATCCTGAGGGATGGGAGCATTGTCTTTCACCTGCTCAACAAATACTTTGGCCGGCTTGAAGGCCGGTATACAGTGTTCCGGAATCTCCAGAGCAATGTTCTTTTTTATATGACGGCCGATCTTTTTTGCCCTCTTTTTGATCACAAAAGAGCCGAATCCTCTGATGTACACGTTCTCTCCGGTGGACAAGGAATCTTTCACTTCTTTAAAAAAGGTTTCCAACGAAACCAATACATCCACCTTGGGAACACCAGTTTTCTCGGAGATGGCAGTAACTAAATCGGCTTTTCTCATCGTTATTTGTTTGGTTTTTAACTAGTTACAAGAGAATAGTTGCAAAAAAAAGCGTGGCAAATTTCGTAAAATTCTAAAATTATCAAAAGAAACCTCAACCTTTTTATAGAAACTGGTCGGAAATAAGTATTTGAATAGTAAGGACTTGTGTTTTTGGCTGGTATGGGCTCAGGGTTGTGAAGGAATTGATTTAACTTTGCGGCCACGTATTAAAATGAAGCAGGTATGATCGTATCCATGACCGGATATGCCAAGGTAAAAGGCAGCTTTGGAACCAAAGAAATCACGGTTGAAATCAAATCATTAAACAGCAAATACCCGGATCTCCGGGTAAAAATTCCATTTGCCTACCGTGAAAAGGAAATCGAGCTGCGCAAGATGGTCCAGGAACGGATCCAGCGCGGCAAAATCGAGATGACCATCCTGCTTAACGGCAGTTCCGATGAGAGTTTCTCCATCAATCGACCCCTGTTTAAGCAATTTTATACCCAGTTGACCGAGATCAGCCGCGAATTGGGCGCCCACAGCACCGACTTCATCCCTTCCATCATGCGCATCCCCAATGTGGTGACGGTCGCAGACGAAGATATCTTAGTAGCCGAATGGGAGACCGTATCCGCCCTGGTTCAGCAAGCCTGCGCTTCCCTGCTTGAACATATGGTTGAAGAAGGAAGAGCCCTGGAAATCGATATGCAGGAACGGGTTTTGGCCATCATCGCATTGCTTCAGCAAATTGAGCCTCTGGAAGAAACCCGCATCCAGGCTATCCGGACACGCCTTAATAAAGATCTGAATGATCTGATCAATGATGTGAAATTTGACAAAAACAGGTTCGAACAAGAGATCCTCTATTACCTTGAAAAACTGGACTTCACGGAAGAAAAGGTCCGCCTCACCCAGCATGCCCAATATTTTAATGATGTCCTCGCTCAGGACGAAGTACTCAAGGGCAGAAAGCTGGGATTTATCACGCAGGAAATGGGCCGGGAAATAAATACCCTGGGAGCCAAGGCGCAACATCCCGATATCCAGCGCTATGTGGTTCAAATGAAAGACGAACTGGAAAAAATCAAAGAACAACTGGCAAACATCATGTGATGCAGCAAGGTAAAATGATCATATTTACCGCACCCTCCGGAGCGGGTAAATCAACCATCGTGCATCACCTGCTCCAAGCCTTTCCCCAACTGGAGTTCTCCATTTCGGCAACAACCCGCCTGCGACGGCCACACGAAGAGAATGGGAAAGATTATTATTTTGTAAGCAAAGAAGAATTCCGGGCCTGGATTGCCGATGGCGCCTTTGTCGAATGGGAGGAGGTTTATGAAGATCAGTTCTACGGAACCCTGCGCCGTGAAATCGAACGGATTTGGCACGAAGGGAAACACATCGTATTTGACATTGACGTGCTGGGAGCAACGCATCTTAAAGAAGCCTACCCGGACCAGTCACTGGCTGTTTTCGTGAAACCTCCGTCTTACGAAATTCTGGTCGAAAGACTCATAAAACGCCGTACTGAAAACGAACAATCGCTGAAAAAACGATTGGAACGGATTAAGAAAGAATTGACGTATGAAACAAAATTTGATGTAGTTTTACTCAACGACCAATTAGACATAGCATTTAAAGAAGCCGAAAAGATCGTAGCCGATTTTATTGAGGTCAAAGCTGAAGATGGAAACATTAATCACGCGTGACATAAAAGTAACCGTAGAAACATTCTTCCAGGTCGAATATTCACGGCCTCTGGCTGACCAGTATGTCTTCTCCTATCGCATTACCATCGAAAATCACGGACCCCGCACGGTTCAGCTGCTTGAAAGGCACTGGCACATCCTGGATTCTGCAGGCAATCACCGCGAAGTCAAGGGGGAAGGCGTGATCGGCAAACAGCCCATTTTGGAAAAAGGTCAGTTTCATCAATACGTATCCTGGTGTCCCCTGTCCACGATGGTTGGTAAGATGTACGGAACATACACCATGCGCTACATCGATGACGACGAACATTTTATCGTTCAGATTCCGGAGTTTCGCCTTGCCGCAAGCTATATCCTAAACTAGCCGGATAGGCGGTAATCAACCTATCTCTCCGTTTACACCGTCAAAATTGAAGCAAGGCCTTCAGATTGCGCCGGTCGACAAGCCACACCAATGCCACAAATGCTACCAGCAGGAATGTATTCAAAATAAAGATCACTAGAGTACCCGTGATATAAAGGCGTAACAACTCGCTCACCCCGAACAACATCAGGGCTCCTGCCAGATATGCTGCCATTCGTCGCAAATCATAAGGAATCCTGAAATAGCGCTGACCGGTCACATAGGTCGCTAAAGCCATGAATGAAAAACATGCCAGCGCTGCATAGGCAGAGCCGATATAGCCGGTATGCCATACCTTGAGGGTGAAGTAATTAACCAGATAAGTAACCACCACGCCGCCAATGCCTATCAATGCGCCCAGTCCGGTGCGGTCCTTCAGCTTAAACCAAATGGAGAAATTGTAATACAGGCCCAGAAAGACATAAGCTACCAGCGAATACGGGATGATGGTGAGTCCAGCCCGGTAATTCCGGCCGATCAGAATCTGGATCTGATCCAGGTACAGCAAAATACCCAGCATCAGCACGGATGCAGCCAGCGTAAATGCCTGTGCCACCCGTGCATAGATGGTACGTGCATCCAGATGATCGGACTGGCTGAAAAAGAAGGGTTCTGCTGCATAGTTAAAGGCCGTAGCGAACAGATTCATCAGGATCGCAATCTTCACTGCCCCATTGTAGATACCCGAATCGTCAAATCCTACCCAATTCGCTATGAGCAGCCGGTCCGCAAACAAATTAACCATACTGGCCGCGCCAACCACCACCAGCGGTGCCGCATAAATCATCATTTTCCGGGCCAGCGCCCGATCAAAAGTCCAGGTGCGAAAATGGAAGTAGGGAATCATGAATACTGCAATCGCGGCACTGGCCAGCAAATTTGCCAGAAACACATAATCCATTAGGCGGTTTTTGTCCACCCAGCCTTGCCAAAAGTGGTGCCCGTGGTCGGCCAGCCAGGGGATCATCTCGAGAAACAGGAAGATGAGTGCAATATTGATCACAACATTCAGGACCTTGACCGCTGCAAAAAATAAGGGCCTCCCCTCCAGTCGCAGCCGGGCAAAAGGTACGGCAACTACGGCATCAAGCAAGGTTATAGCTACAAACCACTGTACAATGTAATATTCATCCGGGTTAGCACTAAGGATGTCAGCCAGCGGACGGGCAAATCCAAAAATAAGGGCACTTAATAGCACGGAAATGCCTGCGACGATGATTAATGCTGTCCCAAATGCGGATTCTCGCTGCTGCTTCTGATTGCCAAACCGAAAAAATGCCGTCTCCATACGAAACGAAAAGATCACCAGGATAAATGCGGTAAAGGCATAATAGGTGCCATGCTTGGCATAGATGTTCTCCGGAAACTTGCGCGTCAGGTAATAAGTGATTACCAGATAGTTCAATATCCGTGGCAGGATATTGCTCATCCCATACAGAATGGTTTCGCCGGCTAATTTCTTGATAAACGCCATAATTCCGCCCGCAATGTTACTGAAATTCCGTCGCTTTCCAGCACTCCCTGTTGGCCGGATAAAATATACCGGCACCTTTATAATCAAGGTCACAAAAGGTGCTGCTCATCCTGGATGGACACCTGGATCAAAATGGCGCCTATTTAACCGCATCACTTTACACGCCGGCTTACTCACCTCTCCGATCGTTGATTTCTGAGGGTTAATTGGGCGAAAAGCAATACCTTCGCCATCCTACCCTTTTCATCATTAAGTTTCGCAAATACATGAATATTGAACTTCTAAAAGCGGTCTGTGAAACTCCCGGAGCTCCAGGTTTTGAGGACCGGATCCGTACGTTGATTCTCCATGAAATCAAGGATTTGGTTGACTCTTATTCCATTGATGCTATGGGTAATATCCTGGCTGTTCGCAAAGGCATGGAATCAAAAAAAGTCATGGTCACTGCCCATATGGATGAGATCAGCTTCATCGTCACCCATATTGATGACGATGGTTTTCTCCGTTTTCATACGCTGGGAGGCTTTGATCCTAAAACACTGACTTCGCAGCGCGTTATTGTCCATGGTAGAAAAGACCTGATCGGTGTGATGGGTTCAAAACCCATCCATTTAATGACCGCCGAAGAACGTAATAAGGTGGCGCAAATCCAGGACTATTTCATCGACCTGGGTATGACCAAGGAGGAAGTGCTAAAATTTGTGGAGGTTGGCGACCCCATCACGCGTGAGCGCACGACCATTGAAATGGGCGATTGCATCAATGCCAAGTCTCTGGATAACCGCATCTCCGTATTTATTTTAATTGAGACCCTAAGGGAACTTAAAAGTCAGGCCCTGCCCTATGACCTGGCCGCTGTGTTTACGGTCCAGGAAGAAGTGGGGTTACGGGGGGCAATGGTGTCTGCACACGCCGTGGATGCTGATTTTGGGATAAACCTGGATACGACCATTGCTTTTGATGTGCCCGGGGCTAAACCACACGAAATGATTACCTCCCTGGGTAAAGGAACAGCCATCAAAATTATGGATGGCAGTGTCATCTGTGACCACCGGATGGTCCGCTATCTAAAGAAAACGGCTGGAAAACATAACATTACCTGGCAGCCAGAAATCCTGACTGCGGGAGGGACAGATACCGCCTATGTTCAACGCATGGGAAAGAAGGGAACCATCGCCGGCGCCATTTCCATCCCCACCCGTCACATTCATCAGGTTATTGAAATGGTACACAAACAGGATGTCCGGAATTCCATTGAATTGTTAAAGTTTGCATTACTGGATTTTCCTACATTCGCATGGGGATGGGATGAACGTACCAACTGAAAAACCAAACAATTTATGGACTGGAAAGAAACACCACAAAGCCTGCATGCCGAATTTGCTTTTGTAGACTTTGCCGAAGCATTCTCCTTTATGACTGAAATTGCCTTCCACGCTGAAAAAGCCAATCACCACCCGGATTGGAGCAACTCCTGGAATCGGGTGACCATCGACCTCTGTACACACGACGCCGGAAACATTGTCACGGAAAAAGACCGCAAGCTGGCCGCAATCATATCAAAAGTCTACCTCAAATATCAACAAGGACATAAATCATGACGCATTGGCGGGACACCAAATTACCGGGCGTTGGCACGACCATTTTTACCCGTATATCCCGCCAGGCGAAAGAACTTGGTGCCATTAACCTTTCCCAGGGATTTCCCGATTTCATGCCAGACCAGCATCTACTGGATCTCACCCACCAGGCTATGCTCGAAGGTGCTAACCAATATGCTCCGTTGGCAGGGGTCCCTGAACTGCTCCAGGTTATTCACGAACATCTGCGCACCACTTATGAAGTAAATTATGATTCCCAAAATGAAATAACCATTACTGCCGGGGCTACGCAGGCCATTTATACGGCGCTGAGCACATTGGTCTATCCGGGCGATGAAGTATTATTTTTTGAACCGGTATTTGATTCTTACCGGCCAGCCATACTTACCCACCTGGGAGTTCCGGTCCCTATTGTTCTGGATCCGCCCTTTGAAGCTCTGGACTGGGACCAAGTCCGGTCCGTCATAACCAAGCGAACCCGAGGTGTGATCATCAACTCCCCGCATAACCCTTCCGGGTACGTCTGGACCGATGCGGACTACCGCGAACTGGAACAGATCGCTCAGCAATACGACTTGTGGGTGATCAGTGACGAGGTTTACGAGCATCTGGTTTACGACGGTGCCCATCATCTGACAGCACTTGCCTACGAAGGATTACGTGACCGTTGTCTGACCTGTTTTTCGTTTGGCAAAAGCCTTCATGTCACCGGTTGGAAAATTGGTTATATCGTGGCCACCGCAACCCTCACTGCTCGTTTCCGGCAGGTGCACCAGTTTACCGTCTTCGTGGTCAACCATCCGGCCCAGGCAGGTATCGCAAAATACGTTGCCATGCACCATCCCTTTAAGCAGTTGGCACCCTTTTTCGAACAGAAGCGAAACCTGTTGATGAAGCAGCTTGACCCTACTCCATTTAAGGTGATACCTACGCAGGGTACCTATTTCATGGTCGCCGACTATCGTGCTATCCGCGACATTCCGGATGAAGAATTTGTCAGCTGGCTGATGGAGAGCTATGGCATTGCAACCATCCCAATGTCTGCATTTTATACGGCACCAAATGATTTGCGGCTGGTACGATTCTGTTTTGCCAAAAAGGAGGAGACCCTGCTGGAAGCAGGACGGCGTCTGCGCGCCCTCGGATAACGGGAATTCTAATACGATCACCTGCTTCAAGAGGGCTGGAGGGAACACACAGCATGTCTCAGAGGATCATTTTTTATGACCCAAATAATTCAGGATAGGGAAGTCAAACCCCAATAATTGAATCCGGCAATTAAAGCCAGATAAATTAAACTATTTAATACAAGTGCACCCTTGATCCAGCGTTTATTCTCTTTCGATTTTATCATCCGGGCACTATAAAACAGAAGAGGAATTAATGCAATTAAAAGAAAATATGGAATATAAGATGACAGGCTTATCAGGAACGAACTGTAATGTTTGTAAGGCGCATCAAAATAATACACATTTACATTAGTGGCAAGAACAAATAAATATCCAATTAAAATAACATTAATCATTGCGCTGAATAAATAGATTCTATCAAATCTGTTGCTCTCTGACTTAAAGAAATAATGCACCAACAACAATAAGGCAAAAGTAAAGAGAACACTAGCCAATAAAACCAAAAGAACGCGCAAGGCCGGTGTATTAAATGGTGTTTTATAGGTCTTTAGTCGTTCAAATTCCGCGTTGACCGGGAATAAATCAGCTACTTGCAACATATGGTCCCCTTTGGCCAACTCCTGGGATAAGTTAAATTGCACCGTACCATCGAAATTATGGTAAAAATAAAGATTTACCAGACCGTGCTTACCATCCCAGATGGAAGTAAGCAACGTGCCATCACCATTCCGGTTTCTGCATACATGCATGGTATCCGACAAAGCGGTACAATAGGCTATCGATGCTTCCAGAGGATGTGCTTTTAAAAAATCATCACCATTGCGGTAGCGGTCAAGATTTCTTGCACTGGCTGGATCGGTAATCGACGGACAGAAATTGGATAAAACATAGGACGACTTATTCCCCTCTATCAGATTATACGGCTCTACGACCAAATATTTTCCTGATTGGTCCACGTAAATAAAGACATCTTCAATAAAAAAGCTGTGGTCGTATTGTTCAATGTAGCGTTTGACCTCATCCACTGATCTGCATTGGTGCAGGATACCGGAGAGATATTCCACTTCATTGGTAATTGCTTTTTTTGCAATAATTTGTTCCTCCTGACGGGGATAATAAGATGCCAGTCTGGAGAAGACCAATCCGGCTTCATTCATCCCAGATTGCGGAGCGATCCGGCTTTGCCCTACCCTTCTTGATCCGGTAAATGCCGCGCCGTATCCGTGATCATTTTTTGCGTTTTCAAACCAGATGCTGGAGGTGGTTCTCCACGCATCTTCATTGCAACCAACCATTGTCTTACCGTCAACGGTAATTTTGTACATGCTGCATGCTATTGTGGGATTGGAATTGGCTAATAAAGCAAAGAGAAGGAGCGTTCTGAAATATTGCATAACTTTCAAAACGGAGGATCATCCAATTAATTGCACGGCAAAAAACTTTAATTTCACCTAAGAAAATGCCTATTTTTTCTTACTGGTTAAAAAAGCAACCAGTGCATACACCCCGACAATCAGTAAGAGATTAAATGCGAAATTCATAAGCGTGTCGCTGACCGAATGAGACTTACGGTCAATCGCGATAAATATATAACCTGCGTAAGCCATTGCGCCGGATAAAAGCAGCCACCCCATCAAAGAGATTGGTACAAAAAAGATTTCCGTTCTTTTAAACCAGATGGTCTTCATAGCTACCTTATTTATGATCATCTACTTCCATGCCTCAGGGAATACTCCCGGGTCAAATCCCCATAACATGGGAAGAAAGAAATAGACAATGATCGTTAGCAATAGGATGGATAAAATGTTCATCCAAATGCCGGTACGCACCATGTCCGGAATACGCAAATAGCCGGAGCCGAAAACGACCGCATTCGGAGGTGTGGCCACCGGTAGCATAAACGCACAGGAAGCCGCTACGGTAGCCGAAACCATCAGGATATACGGATGTACGTCAATACTCAGCGCCATCGGTGCCAGGATAGGCAGGAGCATGGCCGTCGTAGCCAGATTGGAGGTAATCTCCGTCAGGAAATTGACGGCGGCGATCAGGATCATGACCAGAATCAACATGGCGATTCCATGCAACAGCGTCAGGTGGTTGCCTATCCATTCCGCCAGTCCTGTGGAGGTAAATCCTTCTGCGATAGCCATTCCACTACCAAAGAGCAAAATGATGCCCCAGGGCAATTTTATCGCTTCTTCCCAGCGAAGTATACTGCGACTTCTATCTTTAACGGGCAGTAAAAAGAGTACAACGGCTGCAGCGATGGCGATAATCGTATCGTCAAGTCCCGGCAGGATCCTGGTTAATAAAAAGGAGCGCGTGATCCAGGCAAATGCAGTAACCAGGAATACTGCCAGGACACTTTTCTCTTCGTAGCTGATCTTACCCAGGCGCTGCAACTGCCGGCGGATCTCTTCACGGCCTCCGGGAAACGACTTGTCCCGGAAAGTAAAAGCAAACCGGGTCAGATAAACCCAGCAAATAAATAGAAGCAAAATTGAGATTGGCAGTCCGAATTTCAGCCAGGTAGCAAAGGTTAACTCGACACCGTACATATTCTTCAGTACGCCGGCCAGCACCAAGTTGGGCGGTGTGCCAATCAGTGTCGCAATACCGCCAATGGATGCCGAATAGGCTACCGAAAGCATCAATGCCTTACCGAAAATGGCGTTTTCATCCTCGGAAGTCTCCGGGTTATCTTTTAGTTGGGCAATGATGGCCATACCGATCGGCAACATCATGACTGCGGTTGCCGTGTTGGATATCCACATGGACAGAAAGGCAGTCGCCAACATAAACCCCAGAATAATACGCGTTGTATTGGTCCCGATCATCCGGATGATGTTCAGCGCAATACGCCGATGCAGATTCCACTTTTCTATGGCAATGGCAATAAAAAAGCCGCCCATATACAAAAAGACGTATGGATGGCCAAAAGAGGTGGAGGTTGCCTTGAGGTTCAATGCCCCGGTAAGTGGAAACAGCACAATAGGCAACAGCGAAGTCACTGCAATCGGTATCGCTTCGGTGATCCACCAGACCGCTACCCATAAGGTACACGCCAGGACCGCTATCCCCGATTCGGACAATCCTTCCGGGTGAAAACTGGTGAGGACCAAAATAAACAGGAGTGGACCGAGGATCAAACCGATGGTTGAGGCGCCAAATTTCATAGACTTAAAGCTAGGAAAAAGGGGGAAAATAAAAGGGCTAAGGGTTGAATTTTGAGCCCACTCCGGAAAATCAATTTCAATAAACCTATTGTCATTCCCGCCCGAACGACGTCAGTCGGGCAGGTCGACTGTAGGCGAAGAATGAGACGAAACCTTAAATTATTCTCGCAGGGAAGCATATTCTTTTGCTATCCTGGCAGCCAGCCGTACATTATCCAATACCAGTGCTTTGTTCGCCTCCACCGTTTTACCCTGTGAGATCCGGTGTAGGTAGGCCAATAGGTAGGGCGTGAC
>ERZ795053.2205-NODE-2205-length-23913-cov-7.803043_pt1 | contig 23913 bp, 25 predicted proteins | sample MGYA00375137_ERZ795053 | MGnify/ENA primary metagenome ERZ795053 (study PRJEB30182, sample SAMN05720284) | activated sludge metagenome | isolation source: Anaerobic digester | place: Hong Kong | collected 2014-12-17 ...
GGCCTTGCCAGGAGGTTGAAGCCGGCGTCGACGCCGACGAAGTTGACGTGGGCCTTCTTGACGACGTTCACCTTTGTGAGGAAGATGGTGGTATCTGCGACGATGCTCCGCCCCGGCTCCAGGATCATCCTCGGTTTTATCCCGAGCCTGCGGCACCCCTCCTCGAAGACCGGCAATATCCCCGCCGCCAGGTCCGAAGGGGTCGGGGCGTGGGTCTCGGGGGTGTAGGGTATGCCGAGGCCACCGCCGAAGTCCATCATCTCGATCGTCCCACCGATATCGACGATCTGGCGTGCCAGGTCCATCATCTTGGCCGCGGCATCGACGAAGGGGGAGACGTCCAGGATCTGAGAGCCGATGTGGCAGTGAAGGCCTATGGGCTTCACGCCGTCGAGGCTCATGGCGGTTCTGTAGACGTCGGCGATCTCCCGCCAGGGGATTCCGAACTTTGAGGTCCGCAGGCCGGTGGCGATCTTGGGATGGGTCTCTGCGGAGACGTCGGGGTTGACCCGGAAGGCCACCTCCGCCTCCTCGCCCATCTCGGATGCGACCTCGGCGAGGGCCAGAAGCTCATCTTTTGAGTCGGCGGAGACCCGGACCCCGGCCTCGACTGCCAGCTCCAGCTCTTCGGTCCGCTTGGAGTTGCCGTTGAAGAGTATCTTCTCCATCGGCATCCCCGCCATCCGCACAAGAGAGAGCTCCCCGGCGGAGAAGACGTCGGCTCCCATCCCCTCTTCCGCCAGAATCCGGAGGATGGCCAGGTTACCGTTCGCCTTCACCGCGAAGTAGATGTGGGCGTCGGGGAAGGCCTCTCGATAGCGCCTCACGTTCTCCCGCAGCCTCTGCTCGCTCGTAACGTAAAGGGGCGTTCCGAACTTCTCGGCGAGGTCGACGACGTCGACCCCGTCGATGGTGAGGTGGCCGCCCTCAGCCCTCAGGTGATCCTTCGTCCCGAACATAGATCTGAATGTTGGGGCTGGGGCGGTAAAATCTTTTTCGTGGAGACCGGGAGGATCAGACCTCGTCTCGGCTTCCCGCCATCTGACAGACCTCGACCCCCGCCTGCTCCAGAAACCGGAGCGCCTCGTCGTCGGGGTAGGGGTTGCCGTAGACGACCCTTTTGATCTGGGAGTTGATGATGATCTTGGCGCAGAGGATGCAGGGCTGGTGGGTGCAGTAGAGGGTCGCATCGCTGGTGCCGACCCCGTGGATCGCGGCCTGGATGATGGCGTTCTGCTCGGCGTGGACGGCGCGGCATAGCTCGTGGCGGTACCCGCTCTCGACCTTCTCTCGCGGGCATCCGACCTCCAGACAGTGGGGAAGGCCCGTCGGAGCGCCGTTGTACCCGGTGGAAAGTATCCTCTTATCCCTCACCAGGACGGCGCCGACCTGGTGGCGGAGACAGGTGGACCTTGTCGCCACAACCTTAGCGATCTCCATGAAGTACTCGTCGAGGGAAGGCCTTTCCATGGTCACGCCTCAGAATCGATCCGATATCCATCTTTCCGTTCTCCTCTCATGGACGACAGAGGGCGGAAAGTTAATATCACCTTCTGCATCGATGGTGAGCCCATGACGATTCACTGGGCCGACGTGGCGGCGGAGAAGCTGGCAGGCCGGGGCCCGCAGACGGTGGCGACCGGGATCACCCCCTCCGGCCAGATCCATCTCGGCAATATGCGGGAGGTCATGACCGCCGACGCCGTCTATCGGGCGCTCCTCGATCGAGGCGTGGAGGCCCGCCTCATCTACATCGCCGACTCCTACGACCCCCTCCGGAGGCTCTACCCCTTCCTCCCCAAGAGCTTCGAAGAGCATGTGGGTAAACCCCTCTCCGAGATCCCCTGTCCCGAAGGCTGCTGCAACAGCTACGCAGACCACTTCCTCCTCCCCTTCTTCGACTCCCTGGAGCGGCTGGGGATCAGGCCCGAGGTCCATCGGGCGGACAGGATGTACAAAGAAGGGCTCTACGTCAACGCCATCAAGACGGCCCTCTCGAAGAGGGACGAGATCGCGCGGATCCTCAAAGAGGTCTCGGGAAGAGACCTTCCCGCCGACTGGTGCCCCCTCGACGCCATCTGCGAAAAGTGTGGAAGGTTGAACTTCACCAGGGTTGTCGGCTTCGACCTCGAAGGAGAGACCGCCGACTACGTCTGCAAATGCGGCCATCAGGGGACCATCAGCTTCCGGGGCGGGGGAAAGCTCGCCTGGAGGGTCGACTGGCCCGCCCGATGGTCGATCCTCAATGTAACCATGGAGCCCTTCGGAAAAGATCACGCCACCGCCGGAGGATCTTACGACACCGGCAAGAGGATCTCCGAGGAGGTCTACGGCCGCCCCGCCCCCTACCCCGTCGTCTACGAGTGGATCCACCTGAAGGGAAAGGGGGCGATGCACTCCTCTACGGGGATCGTGGTGACGATAAGGGACATGCTGGACGTCGTCCCGCCGGAGGTCCTCCGCTACCTTATCATCAGGACGAAGCCCGAAAAGCACATCGAGTTTGATCCCGGCCTTCCCCTCCTCACCCTCATCGAGGAGTACGACCGCAGGGCCGGGGAGGAGAGGGCTCTTGAGCTCTCTCGGGTCGGAGAGGAAGAGCCGTCCGCCATACCCTATCGGCACATGGTGACGGCTGTCCAGATCGCCGGGGGCGACCAAAAGCAGCTGATGACAGTCCTGGAACGAAGCGGCTACGACACCTCAAAGAGGGAAGAGATCCTCTCCCGGGCCGCCAACGTCAGGGCCTGGCTCGACCGGTATGCGCCCCCCTTCGTCAAGTTCCAGCTCCAGGATACCCTCCCAGCCAAGATCAAGAACGTCGACCCCGAGCTGAGGGAGGCCCTCGGCGTCCTCGCAAGAAGGATCGAAGGGAAGAGCGCCGAGGATATCCACAACGAGGTCTACGCCGTAGCCGAGGAGAGGGGGATCGACGCAAAGAAGCTCTTCGGTGCGATCTACGTCGCCTTCCTGGGGCAGAAGCAGGGGCCGAAGGTCGGCTGGTTTTTGGCGAGCCTCGACGACCGGTTCGTAAAGGATAGGCTCAAGGAGGCCTCATCCGATTAGGGTATCGCTAGATTGGGGCTTGAGAGTCGATTAGACAGATGGTGAAAAGAGCGGGGGAGAAGGTTGAACGAGAAAGTCTCCGTCTACCTGGCCGGACCCCTCTTCAGCAGGGGCGAGATCGAATGGACCAGATCTCTCAAACGTGAGATCGAGGCGGCCCTGGGGGAGAGGATTGAGATCCTCTGGCCCTTCGAGATCGCGTCGGGGTCGAAAGTGGAGATCTTTGAGACGAACCTGGCAGCCCTTCGGCGGTCCCCCCTGATGGTGGCGATCCTGGACGGCCCCCAGGTCGACGACGGGACCGCCTGGGAGGTGGGGTGCCACTACGCCCTCTTCGGCAAGAGGACGATCGGGATCAGGACCGATTCGAGGAAGGCCGGCGAGACCCCTGAGTCGAAGGTGAACCTGATGGTCGAGGTATCCTGCAGGGCTGTGGTGGAGGACGTCTCTGGGCTCCACCGGGAGCTGGAAGCCGCCCTGGCGGAGATCGCGCCGATCGCTGAAGGCTGAGAACGAAGAGATGGTTAGGTCAACCCCGATCTTGAACGAGCCCCTCCTCCTGGTGGAGGGGAGGCTGAGAGTGCTGGTGGCGGCCGACCTTCACATAGGAATCGAGCATCAGCTCTGGCTGGGGGGAGCGAGCGTCCCCAGCCAGACAAAGAAGATGCTGGAAGCTCTGATGGCCGAGGTTGAGGAGATCAGACCCGACCGGCTCATCCTTCTTGGGGACGTAAAGCACAACCTGCCGTGGACCAGCTTTCAGGAGAAGAGCGAAGTCCCCTCATTTCTGAGATCCCTCTCCGAGATCGTCGAGGTCGAGGTGGTGGCGGGAAACCACGACATCGGCCTCTCCGACCTCGCCCCACCCGATGTCGCCATCCACCCGGCCTCGGGGCTCGTCCTCGACGGCGTCGGCTATTTTCACGGCCACACCTGGCCGAGCCCTGAGATATTCGAGGCGGAGGAGGTCGTGGCATCCCACCTCCATCCTGCGGTCAGGCTCGCCGACCGGCTCGGCTCCGCCCCTCCCGAGAGGGCCTGGGTCAGAACGCCGCTCTCCAAGGAGGGGCTGAGGGAGGAGTACGGCCGAGACCTCCAAAGCCCCGAGATGACGATCGTTCCCGCCTACAACCCACTCTGCGGAGGCTACCCCCTCGACTCCGCCACTCGGGAGGATCGAGGGCCCCTCCCCAGGATGGCTCGCCTCGACCGGGCCCGGATCTACCTTCTGGACGGAACCGACCTCGGAAGGCTCGACCGAATAAGGTGCCTCCAGGCCGAGAGGACGAAACAAGCCCGCTGAAAACGGTTAAATCTCCAGCGGGCTCTGAACAGCTCATGGAAGATAGAGAGAGGCTTCTGGAGCTTTTGAGGAAGAGGGCCCTCCGGGTGGGGCGGATCGTCCTCTCCTCAGGGAAGGTGAGCGACTACTACGTCGACGCCAGGGAGGTGGTCCTCCACCCTGAGGGGGCTTACCTCACGGGAAGGCTCCTCCTCGATATGATCGATCCCGAGGCTGTCGCCGTCGCCGGGATGACCCTCGGCGCAGACCCCATCGTGACCTCGATATCCGTCGTCGGCCACCTCCAGGGAAGAGAGCTATCCGCCCTGATCATAAGAAAGGAGCCTAAAAAGCACGGGACCGGGAAGTTCGTTGAGGGGCCGGCCCTTCCCGAGGGGTCGAAGGTGGCGGTCGTCGACGACGTCGTCACCACCGGATCGTCCCTTATAAAGTCGATCGATCGGCTTCGGGCCGCGGGCTACGAGCCGGTCCAGGTCGTCGCCATCCTCGACCGGGAGGAGGGCGGAAGCGAGAGGCTCAAAGCCGCAGGATACAGCCTCTCGTCGATATTCACCAGGGCTGACCTTCTGGCCAAAAAATGAGGGGCTAGCTGAGTGGCTAGCTCACGTTCAGCTGTCTGCCCATTTTATCGCCGCAGACGATCTGGCGGGACCTGCCCTCATCGTCGATGTAAGTCACCGAGGAGGCTATGGCGAAAAGGCCCGGCCTCTCGCCCATGACCGGATAGTTGACAGATGCCGAACTTCCCGGCGTAATGCTCACCTGGTTGGCTCCAGGCTTCAAGACCGCGATCCCGTCAGGAGGCCTCGGATCGACGCTCACCTCCAGATCGGATTCGCCGGTGTTGGTGAGGCTGAGCATCACCAACACATCGTCCCCCACACCCGCTTGGTAGCGGTCGAGCTGCTGCTCTACGTGGATCCCCACCACCGCGAAGACCAGCAGGACCGGCACCAATAGACACGCCTTCATCAGGCTTCAGGTTGTGGCGGGTCGGCATTTAAAGGTAGCTTTCATATAAGAGCTACGTGACACCTCCGCGCGCCCTTTTCGACCCGCGACGGGTGAGGATGGAACACAAAAATACTTATCGTGGCGAAGCCAGGAATACCTCCGATGGACGTTTCGTACTCGGTCTGGCGCGAGGTCGCGGCGGAGAAGCTGGAGCTGGCCGGAGATAGCTTCTCATTCCTATTCGACCGGCGCTACTCGAACCGCCTGAACAGGATGAGCCGGGTCTTCTTCGAGGCTTATGCGAAGGCGACTTTTGAGGTCTCGGCCGAGGAGGACCGGTTCCCGAGCCTCAGCGAGATCGAGTCCAGGATGGAGAGCGGCGCCATCTACGCTTACAAGGACCGGCTGATGAGGTCCACGGGGTTCTTCGAGGAGGTTAAGATCTCGGGGATATCCTATCTCATCCCCAGGGCGAGGCGTTTCGTCGACGAGAGCGGCACCTATACGGACCTCATACTGAACCTCGAAGATGGAGAGGTCGCCCTCCCCAGGAGGGAGAAGCCTTCGGCAGTCGCGAAGGGCGAAGGGGCCGGGTCCGGGGCCGAGGATGAATCGACCTTTGAGCCGGAGCCGGAGGACGAATCCGATGAACTCTCGGACGCGGAACCTGAAATCGTCGAGGCGTCCGGCATCGCAGAAGTGCCTATCGAAGAGGCCGAAAAAGTGGAGGCGGCTGATGCGGCCGGAGGGACCCCCGCCGAAGAGGCGGCCATGGAGGCGGAAGGGGAGGTGCCCCCTCCAGAAGAGGAGGCGGCCCAGGCTTCATCGGAAACGGCCGAGACCCCAGCGGCGGAGATGGCGATCGAGGTGGAGGCGGAATCGGCCAGGATAGAGAAGCCCGCCGAGATCGATCGCGGGGCAAAAGAAAGGGCCGTTGGTGGGGAAGAGGGCAGCAAAGATGGTCCGATCGAGCCTCAAGAGGGGGAAGAGGCTGCGGCCCTCGCCGAGGCCCAAGAGCCGGAACCGGCGGCGGTGGAAGCTGCCGTTGAAACGGTGTCCACAGTCCCAGAGATGGGATCGTTGGAGACTGGATCGAAGGCAGGCGAATCGGAACGAAAGCCAGGAGCCGCAAAAGATGCGGCTTTGCCGTCGAAGCACCATCATCACCATCCGCCCGAGCCGAAGGCCGGAAAGGGCCTCTCTCATTGGGGCGGTGCCTATAAGGGGCCGATCCTGGCCCTGGCTGGAGTCGCCCTCATACTTCTGGCTGCCTTCTTATTTTGGTCGCCCCAGGGCCCGGAGACACCAGCTACGCCGTCGGATTTTGTCAGCTATTCTGCGTACCTTTCCAACGCCACTGGAATTACGTACCTCAACTTAGACGTCGAAAACCCCAAGGGGCTCGAGAGCGAAGTTGAACTGGTCCTCCCGCCGGACGTGGACAGGAGCATCAGCGCCACTGGTGGGATCGTCACCATATCCTACACCACCAACACCGTCATCAAGCTCAACTCCAGCAGCAACGCCAGCGTCTCGGTAGCCCTCGCCGACGAGTACATCCTGGTCCCCGTCACCTTCAACCTGGCGATTCCGACGGAGTACGAATCGAGCGTCCTCGTCTACGACAAGGACTACCGGGTTAGCCGCACCAACAGCACCATCAGCCTCTGGTGCAACGTCACCGACGATCATCTCGATTTCGATCAGATCTACAATGCGAAGAAAGTTTCTGGCGGTCCCGGTCCCGAGGAGGGAGGCCCAGGGAACGCTACAGACGGCCCTCCGCCTGGGACTTCTGGACCGGAGCCGGAAAACGATCTCTAAGGACGGCGAGATCGAGATCCCGGTGACCTCTCCCCTGCCGGGGCGAGAGGTCGTGGTTCAGGAGGCCCCCGAGTTTTACGATAGGTTCCCGGAGCTTGCCGAGCTTCTGGCGGGCGAGATCCCCCGCCAGGAGGGCGCCCTTCTCCCAAAGGGCTGGTTCATCCTGGGGAAGGTGATAATCGTCAAGATCGACCCGAGGATCGAGTCTCTGAAGACGATTATCGGCGAAGCCCTCCTCGAGATCTACCCCCGCTGCAGCTCCGTCCTCATGGACCGGGGGATCGAGGGGAAGTTCAGGGAGCCGGACCGGGAGGTGATCGCAGGCTCCGAAAAGACCGGGACGGAGACGGTCCATCGGGAGAACGGGGTCGCCTTCAAGCTCGATCCCATGAAGGTGATGTTCTCGGCCGGAAACCTCAAAGAGAGGATGAGGATGGGCCGCCTGGGCACGGGCGAAGTGGTCGTCGACATGTTCGCCGGGATCGGGTACTTCACCCTCCCCATGGCGGTCCATTCCCGCCCCAAAAGAATCATCGCCATCGAGATCAACCCGGTTGCCTTCGGCTACCTCGTCGAGAACGTGCGCCTCAACGGCGTCGAGAAGATCGTCGAGCCGGTCCTGGGCGACTGCGCAGTTGCCGCCCCCAAGGGCGTCGCCGACCGGGTGGTGATGGGGTATGTCGGCAGCACAGATCAGTACCTGGACGCCGGAATCGCCGCCCTGCGGCCCGGCGGGGTCCTCCACTACCATCAGACCGTCCCCGAGAAGCTCTACCCCCAGAAGCTCGAAGAAGATCTGGCAGAGGCGGCAAAGCGCGCCGGGCGGTCGATAAAAATCGAGAGGTGCGCCCGGGTGAAGAAGTACTCGCCGGGGATGCTCCACGCCGTCCTGGACGCCAGGATCGAATGATCCCGCCGCAGAACGACTGCGCCGCCCGAATGATTGTTATCCTTTGAGGTCAATAATCGGCAGAGGTGATCGTTTTGAAGATATCCTGGCTTGGCCACTCCTGTTTCAAGATCGAGGACGACTCCGGGAAGGTCGTCGTCACCGACCCCTTCGACGAGAGCGTCGGCTACCCCCTCCCCCGAATCCGGGCCGACGTCGTCACCGTCAGCCACGACCACCACGACCACAACAACGTGAAAGTCCTGGAAGGCAACCCCGTCGTGGTCAGAGGCTCCGGAAAACAAACCGCCGCAGGAATCGAGTTTGAAGGGATCGCCACATATCACGATGAGAAGAAGGGAAAGCTCCGGGGCAAGAACACCATATTCTGCTTCGAGATCGACGGCGTCCGGGTCTGCCACCTCGGCGATCTCGGCCATCAGCTCGGCGAGAAAGAGGCCGCCGCCCTGGGCGAGGTTGACGTCCTGATGATCCCGGTGGGCGGGACCTTCACCCTCGACGCCGGGGGCGCCAAAAAACTCATCGGCCAGATAAAGCCCAGGATCGCCATCCCCATGCACTTCAAGACCGCTGCCGTGCCCCCGTCCTTTGGGATCTATCCTGCGGACGATTTCCTCTCGGGCCAACACGTCGAGCGGCCGGGCACCACGATAGCCGTCTCGAAGGAAAGCCTTCCCGGCGCGGGTGTGGGGCCGGTGGTCGTTCTACTGGACTACAAATGATCCCGGCGGCGGCGGTTGGATCGACAGATTAATACATGAAAAGCGGAATTCGCACGCTGAAGCCCGGTGATGTAGCGGTCAATCATACGAGGCTCTGGACCTCGTCACCTAGGTTCGAATCCTAGCCGGGCTATCTCAGCTATTCATTCAGGAAGTGTAATATTTAATTCACTTATTAGATTCCTCATTATGTCTTTTAAATTATCTACATTTTTTGTTGATTCATAAGATTCCCTGATGGGTCTTAATTTGGTTAAGAGTTCTTCGAGATTTTCCCTCACGTTATCTAAATCAGGATCAGCATTTATTTGCTTCCAAAGAGATCCATCCCGGTCTATTATAAGACTATAAGCTAGACATAGGTGCGCCATTTTAACAGGATCAGCTTCATGTTCCCCATATTCATCCCTAGCCAACGAATAGCAACAGGCCAAATTATACAGCGTGCGCGAACTCTCTTCATTCTCTAAAAAATCCATTGTGGTTAAGGTGCATAATTGCTTTTTAGCCAAGGTTACTTCCCCAACCTCATTAGAGATAATACGAGCAAGTATCGTGCTAATCTCTATTCTAGTCTTGACCATATTCCTGTCGATTTCGTTCTCAATTAAATCCGCTTTTTTGTAAGCTTTCTCATATTGTATTAATGCTTCTTTCTGCTTTTTTACTCCTGCTTTCTTAAGTTCTTCATTGACTTCGTTTAGATAGTCTTGCCCACGCAGACTTAAAGTATCACCCAAACTCTCGTATGGTTGATACCAATCTTCATATAATTCTATAGATTTTTCAAAATCAGATACTGCCAATTCATATGCGCGCCAATTCCAAAAGTAAAAACTAAGATTCATATAGCCAAAAAAGTTATATATGTAAGACTTGTATTTGGAACTATATTTAATATTCAGTATTCTATATTTTAAAGGCATGGTATCTAACATAATCATCTTTGAAATCACTAATGCCATCCATTTAGCAGCGGGTTCTAGCAATTCACAACTAAATGGATAATATCCCAAATTATCGTATTTTTCCCAAATCGTATATGTTACAGGTTTCTGCTTCCCGCTTATATCGATAACATTTAACGTTAGCCCACCACTGTGCTTTTTGCAGATTGGACCTTGAAGGAAACACGAAATCTTAATACCGCGCGGTGGAGATATTATATTTAAAATTGGAACTAAGTATTTCACCTGCGATGGGGCGAACTCTTTGATTGAAGAAAGTAGATCTGCTAAAGTTTGCTTGGTGACCTCTTCTGAAGAAGGACCACCAAAAGTATATAATTTTCGAATAGGTAATGGCATTACATCTTTTCTGTCTATTTCACCAACATGATTTTCGACGGAACTATTTATATAATTAAGCGATTTAATAAGCTTCTCAATAGTAAGCTGGCGTAAACCTTCTACAACGTCATCCGACACTGCAGTTCCAGTAGAATTAACAAATTTTTCAACTATTAACACAGGGCCTGGAAATATATACGGTCTGAGACGAATTAAAAATATAATTACAATTATCGCAATAATTAGTCTTCCAAAGCCTAATATCAAAACCGCATATATCACATTAAATGTTGGCTTAACATAAGCAACTATGAAATCATCAAATGATTGATTGATCAATTCAGGAGTGGTCATAGTGGATTGTTGCATACTCGGATCCAAGGAGGAGTTGTTTTCAAACGCTTGAGTAATGATACACGATATAAATAAAAATAAAATTATAGGCAATACCCACATCCAAATAGATTTTGTAAAGTTGGCAATATTTTTATTAAAAAATCTCATAGCGCTCGTAGTTTCCAGTTTTTTATATATGAATCTTGCGACTCCCATCTGTAAATCCTAGATCTTATATTTAAAATTAAAAGCAATGAAATGACCTAGCACTGCCTGGCGCGCTTTCACGCCATAGAGCCCGCCACCCTGAGCTCGACGTTAACTCCGCAACCCTGCGAAGCATCTATACGTATTCTAAGGCTGACTCGCCGTCTTGGAGGTAAGTCTGCACAATCTCGTCTTCAGAGTTGACCGCCTCCGCGTCGTAGCAAGAGAAGAACTCTGTGACATAGAAGGTCTTGTTATCGGCGCCGATCACCCCCAGCGAACCCCGTTGACGGCCCTCGCCCCCCCCTCACCTACCTATAACTGGCTCTTCGCTATTTCCTGTGGGTAATGGATAACCACTAATCATATGATATCATCAAATTAAAAGCATGTCAATCTCGCAGGAAGATCTCTTCAAGCTTGCCCTGAACTTACAGCCACCCTGGTGTATCACTTCAATCGATTTCGATTTGGAAGAGAAGCGACTTGACATCCGCATAGATTTCGAACGTGGTAGTAGATTTCCATGCCCTCAATGTGGCAACTCCGGATGCGATGTTCATGATACAATCGATAGGACTTGGCGTCATCTGAATTTCTTCCAGTTTAAAACCTACCTTCATTGTCGAGTTCCCAGAACGAAATGTGAAACTTGCGGAGTCAAACTTGTTAAGGTGCCTTGGGCAAGAAAAGGTGGTGGTTTTTCCCTCCTTATGGATTCCTTGATAGTCTTAATGGCTCAACACATGCCCGTTAAATCGGTTGCGGACTTGATCGGAGAATACGATACCCGGATATGGCGAGTCCTAGAGCACTACGTACTAAAAGCAAGATCAGATGATGATTTTTCAGAGGTTGAATCGGTAGGTGTTGATGAGACATCAAGAGCAAAAGGTCACAAATACGTATCCGTTTTCGTTGATTTGGATAAATCTAAGGTTTTATATGTATGTGAAGGAAAAGATGCTTCAGCAATTGAGTCGTTTAAAGACGACCTTGAGGATCATAATGGATCATGTATAAATTTACGTAATTTTTGCTGTGACATGTCTCCCGCATTCATATCGGGAGTCACTCGAAACTTCCCAGAGGCTTCAATAACATTCGATAAGTTCCATGTTATGAAGCTGATGAACCAAGCTGTGGATCAAGTGAGACGTGAGGAGCAATCTCATAACAGCAACTTGAAGCATACAAGATACATATGGTTGAAAAATCCTGAGAAACTTACGAAAAAACAGAGATATGAATTGGGATCTCTAAGAGATATGAGATTAAAAACCATGAGAGCTTACAACATCAAATTGAGCTTACGAGATTTCTGGAACTTCAAAGACCCGCTATTGGCTGAAGATTATCTGAAACGATGGTACTTCTGGGCAACACACAGCAGGTTAAACCCTGTCATTGATACGGCAAAAACGATCAAAGGGCATTGGAAAGGAGTTCTGAACTATATAAACACCAGAATAGATAATGGAATCTTAGAGGGAATAAATAGCCTCATCCAATCAGCAAAAGACGACGCAAGAGGATTCAGAACGACAAAGAATTTTATCATAACTATATATCTTAGATTAGGGAAACTCAAGTTCAATCTACCCACATAAAACAGCGAGGAGCCCTATAACTTGATCGCCTCGCCCTCCTCCGCCAGCACCACGTCCTCGAAGCTCTCGGCGAACCACCCTCTCGATTCGGTGTGGATGGGGACGATCTTATCTGGGTCGATCTGGTCGATGATCCAGGTCAGATCCTCCCGGGAGGCGTGCCCCGAGGCGTGAAACTCCCTCTCGAAGCTGGGGCCGTACCTGCCGCCCTCCTCCTTGGCCACAGAGAAGCCGGCCGGGGCTATGTTGAAGCGACGGAGCCAGTGCCAGAGCCTCACAAAGTCGATCTCCATCTCCTCGTTGAAGGCCTCGCACGCCGAGTAGATGTAGGTCCCGCCGTCCGGCTTGATGTCCAGGAGGTGCTTCATATCGAAGAAGGAGAAGCAGAGGATGAATCCCTCGGGATCGTCCCGGATCGAGGTGTGGTCGACGTATCTATCGCCGTATTTTGGCAGGACCGCCTCTTCCTCCCACTTTCGCGACCGGCCCCCGATCTCGCCGTAGACCCTCAGGGCCCCGGAGATGCTGGCACCGCCGATGGCGGCGAGGGCGTCCAGCATGTACATGTCCTTCGCCGGGACCACCAGCTCCCGCCCCGTCTTCTCGGCGATCTCCTGGAAGGACTCGAGCCGCTCGAAGTTCCGGGCGGAGAAATCGGCGATGACGAGCCCCTCCGAGGCCTCAACGGTTGCCCGGCAGACGTCGCAGACGGACTGCTCTGTGGCTGCGGTCAATTCTGCGGTTGACTCTCCGTCCTCCGGGCCGGCCAGGCGGCCGGCGCGGGTCCCCTCGATGATCAGGACGGAGGCCTCCTTTGCGGCTTTTGCAAACTTCCTCGTCGAATCGCCACCCTTGCCGTGGAGCCGGAGGTCCCCGGAATAGGCGACGGTGGTGTCTCCCCGGAGGATGTAGGCCGTCGCCCCGAAGATGGAATGGTCCACGGGATGCGCCGAGATCTCGAAGGGGAGGTCTGCGTCATGGTAGCAGCTGCACCTTCCCGGCTCCAGCTTCTTCGCCCTCTTTCCATCCTGGCCTGGCCTTCTCGACAGAAATGCGCACAAAGCCTCAGAAGGCTCCTCGGTAGAGCAGAAGTCTCTACCCTGAAAGTTCGCCGCTGCGATCGAAGAGAGGTACAGACCGCGGTCGTCGGAGGGCTGCCGGGGCGAGAAGTAGGTCGTATCCCCTTCGATGGAGGAGTACGCCGTATCCTGCATCCCCTTCATGATGACCAAGCTCTCCGGGGAGGCGACTATCGGCACGTCGGCTCGAAGCGCTCCGATGTTCCCGCAGTGGTCCATGTGGGCGTGGCTGAGAAGGACCGCCCGGACGTTCAGATCAGGATACCGGCCAAGGTCGAGGTCGCTGGGGATCAGATCCGGCCGGTAGATGTTTAGCCGGGGGAGAAGGCCGAGGTGGATGAGGTCGTGGATGCCCCGAGTATCGCGATTCTTCAGAAACTCCTCGTAGAAGACGCCGTATCTCCCGAAGTTCTTGCCGAAATCCAGGAAGACGCCGCTTCCAGCATCTTCAAGGTACAGCTTGTTGCCGCCGATGCCCCAGGCCCCATCATAGACCGTCAGTGACGCCATCTCTTCCCACCTATCTACAGGACGTGGGGCGACAATATAAACATTTGGAAGTCCGACGAAAAGAATTCGTATTCAGACACATTTGCCAAAAAATCCATGATGGTGTTTAAGGCGGGCGATTGTGCCCGCCCACCGCCCCGTGCCCGACTTTCACTCCGCCATTCTGCGAAGCGTCTGCACGTATACCTCGGCCGGCTCGCCGTCCTGGAGGTATATCAGCTCGATCTCGTCCTCGGAGATGACCGTCCCCACGTCGTAGCCAGAGAAGTACTCTGTGACGTAGAAGGTCTTGTTATCGACGGCGATCGCCCCGGCAAACCCCTACACCACGTCCATCCCCTCCACCATGTAGGTCATCTCCCCGGTGAAGAGACGGCCGTTCTGCTCTGTGATGTTGAAGGTCAGGTTGTCGGAATCAGCCCCATCGACGTAGCCCGCCCCCTCAACGTACCCGGGACCCACGCCAGTCCAGCTCCCAACGAGGTTCGGGATCTCCGCTGCACATACGCCCGTGGCCGCGAGGGCCAGAAGGAATAGTCCAAAAGACACAATTTTCTTCATGCCCTTCTATTAGTCCACAGCTCTCTGATGAATTTTTCCATCCTGACATGAAAGGCTGAAGATTCGGGGGCGGAGCTGATATGGCCAGGTGCTGGCTCGTTCAGAGAAGCCTATGATCGCAGTCCAACCCCGAGATCGGATTGGAGCGGAAACTGGACCTGGAGATGGTGAGAACCGGATGAGAACAAGATCTTATATCCATTAGCGCCATGAGCTTGCCAATTACAGGAGGATAGTCGATATGCCCGACAAATCGACTCAGGGATCAGGGAAGGGCAAGGGAAATAAGCGGAATAATAACGAGAACTCCTGCGTCTGCCCTAGGTGCGGCTTTGAGATCGAGAAAAAAACCGGCGTCAACTGCCGTTCGATAAAATGTCCGGAGTGCAGAGTTCCCCTGATGGGCAAATGATCCCCTGATCCTTCCGGCACCAGAACCGGCCGGACAAACTATACTCTTATTTCGGGGCTCGCCAGGAATCGCCGACGTCGTCGCCTTTCTGGCATCCCCCTTTTCGAACTTTCTCTCGGGCCGTCCCGCGGCTCGTCCGATCGGCCACCTCGTCTAACAACGTAAGCCTGCATCCCTTACGTCCGCCTCCCGCCTTCTGCTATACTCCCGATTGCCCGCCCACCCGCCGCCCACCTCACACCCAGTCCCAGCAGACTTTCCGCCTCCGGGTCAGAAGCTGAGCGCATCTTTTGGACAGGCCTCGACGCACCGGCCGCACTTGATGCAGTCGGGCTTCTCGGCGATCTCGTTCACCTCAAGCTGCATGGGGCAGACTTTTCTGCATATGCCACAGTCGATGCAGAGATTTTGGTCCAGCTTCAGCTGGTACTTCCCCCGGCCGAGGCGCCTCTGGAGGGTCCCCATGGGGCAAAAGGTGCACCAGGCCCGAGGGCTGAGGGCGAGCCCGAAGAGGATCGAGACTGAGGTGGTGAGGATGCACATGGTCACGAAGACCATCCCCACCTTGTCCACCATCCCCTGAGTGGCGAGGATCCTAGAGATCATGAAGCCCATCAGGCCGATGAAGACCGGAACCCTCAACAGCATGGACCTGAAGAACCGGGGTATCGGGACGTTCCGGCTGATTCTGCCGATCCAGAAGTCGTTGAAGCTCCCCCGAGGGCAGAGGTTGCCACAAAACCACCTGCCCCGGAAGGGGCTGATCGCCAATATCGATAGGAAGACCAGAGCTACGACGTATCCGAGCTTTGGGTACCAGATCCCTCCGACGGATACCAGAACGACGATTATTCCCAGATACGGGGTTATCTTGAGCATGATTCTCAGGATATATTCGAAGGGTAATCATATCTACTTTTCCAGACCATCTGGGCCCGGCACTTCAGGCCCTCTCCAGACCTCGGCAGGATGGGCCAAACCGGGCCTGACCGAGACGAAGACGTTTCGGCGTCGAGGCTGAAAAGTCTCAGGGGCTTGATCATCTCAGAAACCCCGGCCCCTGTCCAGGAGGAGGTGGAGGTTGTAGCCCAGGAAGGAGGCGAGGGCGATGAAGAGCGCCTCCCCAGGGGACGCCACGAAGCCGAACCGGACGATGGCGAAGGTGACGAGGGCGTAGACGGCGGCGAAGACGGTCGAGTGGACGACCCCCCGATGTTCGGGCATCAGCAACCGGAAGAGGTTCCAGGCGACGACGGCCGCAAGAGCCCCAATAAACCATGCCAGCGCGAGGTTAACGACGGGGTCGGAGACTAGGTGCAGGGCCAGCCCCAGGTTCTTGAAGGCGGAGATCCCAACCGCCACCGAGACTAGGGGCTTAGTCGTCCTGTGGATCAGGGCTTCTGGATGGTCCATGTCCGGCAGGTCGGAGCCGAGGACGTAGAAGGCGTAGCCGAGGGCCATGGACATGAAGGTGGTATCGATGGGCAGGCCGAGGTGGATGTCGAGGGTCGATAATATCAAAACGGCTATCGGGTAGGTCAAAATCCCCGCCAGAACGTGCTCGTCGTAGTTCAAACCTCACCCACCGCCACAGGTCCGATCGACCAAATACCCATCGACCGGCCCTTACAGAAGAATGCGATGAAGGGTGGGGATTTTACCCTTTCCCCTGGACTACTATCGACTCCGGGAGTCGCGTCCCAGATTCAATCCAACGATTGAATCCCATGATCGAATCCTATGATGGAATCCCATGATTGAATCCCACGATTCTTCGCAGCCGAAAGCCTTATTAGACAATATGTTTTACTTTAACTTAAAGAAACTTAACTTCATAAGGTGTTCGCTTGAAATTGAAAAGGTGCCATAACCCAAACGGATCGGGAGGAGCCCTCATCGGTCTATCGATCTGCCTATCCATCTTCATCTGCATCGCGGCCCTCTCCCCGTCGGCCTTCGGCCAGGAGGTCGCCGTCACCGTCACCGATTATACCGGCAGGTCAGTGACCATTGACAAGCCCGTGGAGAAGATCGTCAGCCTCAGCTCATCGGGCTCGGAGATCATTTGCGCTCTGGGAGCAGGCGACAGGATCGTCGGCCGGGGCGAAAGCTCGCTTTTCCCGCCCAGCCTCGCGGAGGTGGCGGTCATGGGCAAAAGCTCCCTCTCCCCCGACCTGGAGCTGATAGTCGAGCAGGACCCGGACCTGGTGATCGCAGACACCATGCTCAAAGACGATGCGAGAACGAGCCTTGAGAACGCTGGGATACCGGTCCTCGAAGAGAGCTTCGTAGACCCGCCAAGGGTCATCGAGGTCGCGGGACATCTGGGGACGATCCTCGACGAGGAGGAGCGAGCGGCGGATCTCGTCGACTTTCTTGAGCGGTTTCAGAGGATCATCGAAGATAACGTCTCAGGGCTTGGTCCCGATGAGAGGCCCGACGTCTTCTTGGAGCGGGAATGGGTCTACCACACCGCGTCCGCTGGCACCTCGTCCCACAACCTGGTGGTCTTCGCTGGTGGCGACAACATCGCAGGAGATGAGGAGATCGAGTACCCGACGGTGAGCCCTGAGTGGGTGGTCGAAAGCGACCCCGACGTCATCGTGAAGCTCGCCTGGTCCACCACCGGGGAGACGTCCACCGAAGAGGAGCTCGCGGCGGTGAGGGACGAGATCCTATCCAGGCCGGAGCTCGCCAACGTCAAGGCCGTCAGGGACGGGAGGGTTCACGTCCTGAACAGCAAGGCCAACAGCGGGTTGCGATCGATAATCGGGGAGCTTTATCTCGCCAAGTGGTTCCATCCTCAGCTCTTCGAGGATGTCGACCCCGAAGAAGTTCACCAGGATATGATCCGAAGGTTCTTCGACCTGGATATCGAGGGAGCCTACGCTTATCCCTGAGCTGGTGGGGTGTAGGTGGATCGGGGGCCTGGCCGAAGGTTCGGTCAGGCTGTTCCCAGGTCGCGATCCCGGCAAGCACATCACGTAGCGGTGGATAAGGATGGTGATCGGCAGGCGGCGAGACAAATTCCTTCTGCTATACTAGGACATGTCATAATCAATCATGAATGGGTTTGCCCGCCATCATGTAATTTCTTATCGTAATCTCCCGTGCCAAAATTTTTTATCGCTCCATCTCTTGCCAAAATACGCAATGATACCAAGAAACGGAAAGAGGAAAACGAATAACGCCCAAAACAGAGCGTTCATCCCTCTTGGTTCCGCATCTTTGTACACCAGATAAGCTATCCCAGCAAACACGACATACATAATAATTGTACTAATCATATTATCACCTATCAGGATCTCAGTTTCCCCAGGAGCCCAAACAGCAGATATTCTGGGCGACCGTGGGAAATCACATGCGTGATAGGAGATCACCCTTCTTGGTTTCGTATTCCGTTTGACTAATGAGCCCAGCATCAAACATATCTTTGAGATGTTTGAGGTTCTGTGTGGGAGTTTGCTCAGATGTTTCAGAAACAGCGTCTATTTTATCCTTGCAAATGTTATATATTTTATCCATATCTTCTTTCGGTAAGCCTTTCATGGGAAGGATGGCAGTGCCGAGGTAATTAAGCTTTAGTATATTTTTTTCGACCCACACACGCATGAATGAATCCCAAGATGTGCTATCGACATACCCTGTTACATTACAAACTTGGATAAATCTCTTATTTGTAAGAACAAGCCTAAAATCTCCCGGTTTTATCGGTCTATCATAAATGTATAAGACTTCTTCGTCGGGCACTAGCAAATCCTTTACTTTGTTTAAGGGTTTTTTGTCCAGAGGATTGTCTTCTTTTTTCCTAAATATCATTATTTAACCTCCACCCGTTCATTATGTCAGAGATGGTGCGGAGTCACGCGCCTCATTTCGAAACTACCACTGCTAAGATTAAGATGCCATTTCCCGGAAATCTTTCCGGCATTAGCATCCAACGTTCCTTTGTAGTGTACTTTATGCCTCATACCATCTGCGCCATCATACGTCTTATAGAATTCGACCTTATCACCATAAATACTGCCGTCGATGGTAGCGAACATATATTCGCTCTGTGTGGAGAAGGTGTTGTGCTCCTTAGTATTGCCCGATAGCTTATCGCCATCGAAGATCAATTCCGCTGAAAATGATACGGGGCGACGGAATAGAGAGGAGAGGCCAGAATAAGAATACTCACCTATCCATTTTTCAACTCTATATCTTTGAATTGTTATTGAGTTGGAATCAAATTTATGGCCACATGATTGGCAGAACTTACTTTCTTCTTGGTATGCATTACCGCAGTTTGTGCAATATGGCATAACTCCTCCAGTAAACTATTGTAATGGAGTTAGCCCTTGCCACTATATAAGTATATCTTGGTGAAAGTCGCATGATGTGGCCCTCAGGTCGAAGTATTGGGACACATGTTTTCCAGCTGTAATCTTGAGATTTTACGTATTGAGTATTCATGGAAGCAATTGTTTCCAGGAAAAACGTCTCTATCGCCGGAGGGCCTCGGCGACGAGTCCCGCCGTCGAGACGGTGCTGACCGCCTTCTCCAGGGTGTCGGTCGCGATGATCGACTCGACCCCCGCCCGGCACAGTTTCAGGACGGCGCTCCCCGTCAGGACGGGATGGACCGAGCCGAGGTAGACCCTCTTCGCCCCCTTCGACTTGAGGATAGATATCGCCTGGGCCATCGTCCCGCCGGTGGCGATCATGTCGTCGAGGATGACCACGTCTCGGCCCGAAGCGTCGATCTCCTTTGGGGCCATCGAGACCTCGGTCCCGCTGTGTCTCGTCTTCTCCAGGTAGTCGTAGGGGACTCCGAGCCTCTCGGCGGCGGCCTTGGCCATCCGGACCGCCCCCTTGTCCGGTGATATGATCACCGGGTCGTCGAGGCCCATCTTTTTGATCTCGTCGGCAAGAAGGGGCGTCGCGTCGAGGTCCGTGGCTTGGTGGCTGAAGTTGTTGAGTACCGACCGGTCGTGGATGTTGATGGTGAAGATCCGGGAGTCCTCCGCGAGGAAGGCGTCTACGGCTACGGCCATCGCCCTCGCGGATAGGGGCTCCCCGGGCTTGAACTGCTTGTCCTGCCGGGCGTAGCCGAAGTAGGGGATGACGAGGTCGATCTTCCTGCCCCGACAGACGTCCAGAAGCTGGAGGAGCTGGATTATGTCCCGGTCCGACGGCGTGCTCTGGACGACGACGATCCTGCCGTCGGGGCCGAGGTCGGAGCAGACCTGAGTATAAGCCTCACCGTCGGGAAAACTGCTGTACTCGCACAAAGCCAGATCTTCTTTGAGAATTGCCGCTATCCTACCCCCCAGAAGCTGGGAGGATGGTCCACCGATGATCATCAACAATCGCCCCTGTACCTGAGTTGAGTTTTATTTGCGTGATTTTGCGTGATCTGATATTTCTGCCGTCGGCCGTTCTCTCTCGGCCGATCTCATCAGCTTCCGACGACCTTCATCTCCGCCTTGACGGTGGGGACCACAAACGACCCCACCATCCGCGCGTCCGTCCCGACCCTGATCGAGGAGAGGAGGTCGAAGACGTTTCCTGCCAGCATCAGGGACCGGATCGGTTTTTGGGCAGCGCCGTCTTCGACGACGAAGACGTTCCTCGCCTCCACTGAGAAGTCGCCTGATACGGGGTTTGCGGTGTGAGCCCCGATGACTCCTGTGACGAGGTAACCCCGATCCGTCTCCGCCAGGACGTTCGAGGGGTCGGCTGAGGTGGCGACGACGTTCGTCGTCCCGATCCTCGGGATCCCAGCGTACCCCGGCCGGTCGGCGTTCCCGGTGCTCTTCGTCTCCTCCGCCTCTTTGCCGGCGGCATAGGAGTCGTAAAGATAAGCCCTGAGGACGCCTTTCTCCACCAGGGTCGTCCTCTGAGAGGGGACGCCCTCGCCGTCGAAGCTGGAGGAAGCCATCCCGCCGGAAAGGAGGCCGTCGTCGATGATCTTCAAGCTCTCTATAGCGACGGCCTCGCCTATCTTCCCCGCCAGGCTGGACCTCCCCTTCTGGACCTGATCTGCGAAGGTCGAGGGGATGAAGGCGTTGTCGAGGATGTCTGCGAAGGCTATCGGCCCCAGGATGACCTCGGCCACCCCGCTCTCGGCCCGGCCGCCGCCGAGCGACCTTCGCGCGAGGTCTGATGCAGACCTTCCCACGTCACCGAGGTCGGCGAGGGCCGACCTGGAGTTGGCAAAATCGTAGCCAGTGGCCACGGTGCCGTCCTCGCCCCTCGCCACCGTCTCGATATAGGCGGTGAATATGGTCCCCCGCTCGTCCAGCTCCAGACCGCTCGAGTTCGCCAGAAGCTCCGAGCCAAAGATGACGGAGACGCCTCCGGAGACCGGCTCTGTGCCTGCGATCGACTTCGCGCCAGCGATGAGGGTCGTCGCGAGGTCGAGACAGTCCTCCGGCCCCATCTCCGCCGCGACCGGGTCGAAGACCCCCTCGGGCGATGCCGGCCTCGCCGGGAAGGGGAGGGAACGCCACTTGTCGTCGGGCCCCCGGGCCCGGGCGGCCCTGACCGCGCTCTCGGCCACCATATCCAGCTTTGAGAGGTCGCTGGTGGACGAGAAGCCGACCGCCCCCCTCAAAACTGCCCGGAGACCGAGGCCGCGAGACCGGCTCTCGCTTGCCATCTCCGCCCGGTCTCTCCGGAGATCGACGTCGACGGACCTAGCCTCAAGGCCGAACACCTCGGCCTCCTCGGCGCCAGCCTTCTCGGCCAAGGCGAGGAGGAGGCGCGCGCTCTCGAAGAGGTCATTGATCATGAAAATATCATCCGATGTAGCGGAGGTCTTCTTCGCCGCTCGTCTCGAAGGGCATCTGGGCCTTCTCCATCTCCTGGAGCTTGCCGACGATCCGCTCCATCTCCTTCGCCCGGTCCTCCAGAGCCTGCATGTCAACCTCGATCTCGAGAGCCTTGGACAAGACCCGGAGGACCTCCTGGGCGCTCTTGGGATCGACGAGGTAGCCGCTGGTGGTGCCCATCAGGCAGACGGCGTCGATGTCCCTGAGCCTTGAGAGGCCAACCAAAAGGCCGCTGACGCCGACTATACCCCCACCCGGCTCGTTCTCCTGGAAGACGACACCGTACCCTTTCATCTCCTCGACGAGATCGAGGCTGTTTGCGGCCCCCAGTACCTGGGGCTTCTCGACGAACTGGCCGGTACCGTACCCTCCGAGGGTGTAGATCCTCTTTACCCCGAACTCCTCGCAGAGGTCGAGGAAGGTGCTCGTCAGCTCGTAGTGCCCCTCGTTTGTGGCGCTCTGGAAGTCTCCCACCAGGAGGAGCAGATCTCGATTCTCGCCATGGTGGACGTAGATCTCGTTTCGGACCTGCTTTACGGTCCCGTCGTCCAGGACGATAACCTGAGGAGGAAGGTGAGGCGAGTATACTTCAATGACCAGCTCGGCTTCCAGCTCCTCGATGAGGTGTTCGGCCACCAGCTTTCCGACGTGTCCCACCCCCGGAAGACCTTCGATGAGAACGGGGTTGTTGAGATCGATATCCTTAATTCTGCGAACGATAGTTTCTCTCATTCGGCCTCCTGACGCAGAGCCCGCCGGTACCTGCCGTACCGGTCCTCGGGAGAGAACCGCGCAGGCTTCGTCTGGCTGGTGGATGCGCCGCAGATGGGGCAGACGTCCTTCAGGGTGTACAGGTTACAGGCCCTGCACTTCTTGATCTTAGATCTCATGCCTGCCTGTGGAAGGTTCCTTCGCCGCCCTGATTCACTATGAACTTTATCGCCGCCTGGGCCGCCTTCCGCAGCTCAGCCTCGGCCAGCTTGTAGTCGGGAGCGGTGACGTGGATCCTGTAGCGGGGAGCCCCAACGTACCTGACATCCAGGGTGACATCGTCCTCCTTGGGCCGGGCCGCCTTCTTGAGGGCCTTTTTGATCTGCTCCACGCCGTCGGGGGCGGGGCTGGTCAGGTCCACATAGCCGGTGATCTCGACGTAGGGGATCTTGACGTTCTCCTGGGATATGGCCAGGACCTTCGAGGCGTCCTCTGGGCTGAGCCCCGCCTCGGCCAGGGAGTCGATCCCGCTGACGACCGCGTCTTCCAGGGCCATGTAGAGGCTCTCGTATCCGTTGACGAGGGCACCGGTTACCTCGGCCAGGTGATCCTCATCCCCCTCATAGGCCATCTGGAGCCACTTCCAGGCCTTCTGGTCCGCCTTCCAGGCCTGGATCTTATCCCTTCTCTGGTGCTCGTTGACGTCTTTGAGAGAGAGATCGATGTGGTGTCTTGAGGGGTCGACGTTGAGGACCTTGCAGACGATCTTCTGGCCTTCACGGACGTGGTCCCGGATGTACTTTATCCAGCCGCTGGCCACCTCCGATATGTGGATCAGCCCTCTTTTGTTCGCGTACTCGTCCAGAATGACAAAGGCGCCGAAGTCCACCACCTGGTCAACGGTGCAGACAACAAGCTCCCCCTGTTCAGGCCAACCCTCTCGCTGCATATCGATCACTCTAGCACTTCTAATATCTGGGTCTTGACCAGGGCCTTTCCGCCCAGTGGCTCGGCCAGGGTCCTTCCGCAGACCAGGCACTTGACCACGGTGGCGGCGTTGCCGAAGATGACCTGCTCGTTCTCGCAGTCGTCGCACTTAACCTTCAGAAATTTTGACAGATTTAACCCTCCACCAGATCGAACTTTGAGACCTTGAAGCCCTTGCGGTTGTGGGCTTTCTTGCACTCGCTGCACCGGTACCTGAGGTTCAGCCTCTTGGTGGGCTTGTCCCCGCCAGGAACCTTCGAGAACTTTCCTGAGTTCCCTATTCCCTGGGCCCGGTGCTTCTGTCTGTCTATGTGGGCCATCGAGGTGGCCCGTCCCTTTCGCACCCTCTCCACCACGTGGGTGGTGTGCTTCTTGCAGAAAGGACAATGAGCTTTAAACTCCTTTGGCATCTTCATGGGTTCACACCTGCTTGCATTCGCGAGCCAAATTTTTATTGCATAAGTTCTTGGCATGTAAAGCCGGAAGCATCACCAGATCTCCCCGATTCAGGGTGTAACGCCTCCCATCAACGCCAACGAACGTAGGAACGCTCTCCATCATCATCACAAGGGCGTATTCTTGGTCCATACCCTTCTTGGGTGTTAAAGCCCTTTCGG
>ERZ795053.2206-NODE-2206-length-23900-cov-6.181967_pt1 | contig 23900 bp, 21 predicted proteins | sample MGYA00375137_ERZ795053 | MGnify/ENA primary metagenome ERZ795053 (study PRJEB30182, sample SAMN05720284) | activated sludge metagenome | isolation source: Anaerobic digester | place: Hong Kong | collected 2014-12-17 ...
ACGAACGGCCCCGCCGGCGCCGTCGACGATGGTCGAGACCTCGCCTGTCTCGAGATCATACTTTTCGATAGCGAAGACCTGACCGTTCGAATCCTGAGCGTATTGGAAGATCGGCCCGGGCGTCGTGTTGCGGGCGTAGAAAATCGCCGAGCCGTCAGCGGAAAAGGCGGGCTCGCCCAGTTCCTTCTGAAGCGCTTCGCTCGCCCGCTTAACCAGAGGTACGCCGGCCCCGCCCCCGAGGTGGTAGAGCCAGATCTCGCCCGTGCCGAGCGAACGTCCGGTCGTGAAGTGCTTTCGGGCGGCGAGGAAGCGCCCATTCGGGCTCCAGGTCGGCTCGTTGAGGAGCCGGAAGCTTTCCTTGGTCAATTCGCGCTTGTCTGACCCGTCGGTGTTCATCACCCAGATATTGTCGCCACCGCCCCGGTCGCTGGTGAAGGCGATCTTCTTCCCGTCAGGCGAGAAGCGCGGCTGCATCTCAAAAGGGAGGCCCTCGGCGATTCGCGTCGCCGTTCCCCCAGCAAACGGCATCACGTAAATATCGCCGAGGAGATCGAAGGCGATTGTCCGTCCGTCCGGGCTGACATCGACATTCATCCAGGTGCCTTCCTCGACATCTATCGGCACTTGACGGACGGGCAGGGGCGGGGCCGCAACATCCCACTTGTCTTTTTCGCTGGAAGCCTCATCTGCTTGAGCGCTGTAGGCCATCAGGGCGATGACGGCGCAGCAGGGAGCGGCGACAAGGCCGCGGATTTGCTTTTTCATGAGTGACCCCTCTATTTTAGTTGAGCCTAGACCAGCATCCCGGGCAGGCCAAATTCGGCTGGCCGCGCCTTGGGGTCGGTTCATCGCTGGGGTGCGACCAGTCAGGGCGTCGTTGTCGTGAAGCCGGAGCGATCCCAAAATGGGGCGATATCCATCCGTCGGGCCGATTCGGCCGATCTTCCCGTAATCGATGCTATCGAGGCGGAAAGTTTTTCTATCGACCGCTTTCCGCGCCGTAACCTTTCCCGCCTGTTGAAAAGTCCGCAGGCGGCCTTCCTTCTCGCCGAGAAGGAGGGCCGAGCCATTGGATATCTGTTGCTTCTGTTCCGGAAGGGCGCCAAAGCAGCGCGGCTTTATTCCCTGGCGACGGCGCCGGGCGCTCGCGGGCAAGGCGTTGGAAGTTCTCTTGTGCATGCCGGCGCTATGTGCGCTATAGAATGGGGATGCGAGCGGCTGCGACTCGAAGTGCGCGCGTCAAACTCCGCAGCCATCGATCTTTATACGCGCGCGGGATTTCGCACTGTGGACCGGTTGCCGGCTTATTATGAGGATGGCGAGGCGGCGTTGCGGATGGAGCTGCGCCTTGCCGAAATTCGCGAAGGCGGGATGCGATGAGCGACTGGCTCATTCTCGTCGAGAGCGCGAGTGATCTCGAGCAGTTCGAGACGCCTCACAAGGTGATGCGCATTCGCGATTACCTGACGAATCCGAATCTCTTCACGGGCAGGCGCCCGAACATCATCAATCTCGCGCGCAGCTACTCCTATCAGAGCGAAGGCTATTACGCGTCGCTCCTTGCAGAGGCCCGTCGTCACCGTATCGCTCCCGTGGTCCAGTCGATGGTGGAGCTGCGGCAGAAGTCGCTTTATGCTCACGCCCTCCCGGAGCTCGATGCGGCGCTCCAAAAGGATATCGAGGGTGGGGCGGCGCCGGCCGAAAAGATGCTCGTCTTTTTTACGAGCGCGGATCGTTCGGGATATGATCGTTTCTCGAAGCTTCTCTTCGATTGGTTTCGCACGCCTGTGCTCGAAGTCATCATGTCAGCTGGATCGAAGCCATCTATCCAGTCGCTTCGCATGGTGTCGCCAAACCGCTTGAAAGGAGAGGAGCGTCAAGCGTTTCTAACGGCCCTCGACAAGCACACCCGTCGGCGGTGGACTGCGCCAAAAGCGAAGACGGCTGCAAAATGGTCGCTCGCCGTCCTGACGGATCCGAAAGAAGAATCTCCGCCTTCTTCGGCTGCTTCTCTAAAACGTCTCGCCGCTGTCGCCGACAAGATGGGAGTGGAGGTCGAACCGCTCTATCCGAACGAACTTTCCTCGCTTGCTGAGTTCGACGCGCTTTTCATCCGTGCGACCACGGCGATCGACAATTTCACCTACCGATTTGCGCGGCGCGCTGAACAAGAAGGCATGCCGGTCATCGATGATACCGAATCGATGATTCGATGCACGAACAAGGTCTACCTCAAAGAGCTCCTTGATAACGCTCGTATTCCAGCGCCGCGTACGGAGATTGTCGACGAGAAGACGAATGCAGCCGACCTGTTCGCTCGCCTAGGCGCGCCTGTTGTCCTGAAAGCGCCCGACGGTTCGTTCAGCCGGTCGGTGCACAAAGTTGCGAATCTCCAGGAGTTTCAGGAGCGGGCCAAAGGGCTCTTCAAGGACACTGCGCTTATCCTCGCTCAGGAATATATGCCGACCCAATTTGACTGGCGTGTCGGCGTTCTAGGCGGTGAGCCGCTCTACGCCTGTCAGTACAAGATGGCGAAAGGCCATTGGCAGATCGCCAAGCACAGCGAAAGCGGGACAAGTTACGGGGGCACGGAGACGCTTGCGGTCGAGCAGGCGCCGCCGCTCGTGATTGAAACAGCGGTGAAAGCCGCTCGACTGATCGGCGACGGTCTTTACGGCATCGATCTCAAAGAGAATGAGCGAGGCGTATTCGTCATCGAGATCAACGATAATCCCAATCTCGATGCTGATTATGAAGGCGCCGTCCTGAAAGACGAGCTATGGCGCCGCCTGATCGGCTGGTTTGCGGCGCGCCTTGAAATGCGGATGAGCGCACGCGCGCGTAACACGCCGGAGTTGCGGAGCGCGTCAGGCCGTTAGAAACCCGCCAAACGGGACGACCCGGTTGCCGGCGTCGTGCCCGATATCGGCGCGGCCGAGATAAGGAATGCCAGAACGCTGGCACCAATAGCGGCAGATCGCTTCTTCATCCGCGCCGAAGGCGACTTCGTTTTCTGGAATATCGCTGCAGCGGCCGAGCATGATCCCTGCGGCGCGGCGGATGTTTTCATTCGATGTAACCGTGAAGAACGCCCGGTCAATGCGGTAATGATATTCTGAAACCTCTTCGACCATAATGATGTGGTCCGAGAGGTCTGGCTGCCAGGGCGTGCCAATGAGGTGCGAGAGGATCGTGAGGTTGAATGCGGCGACTTTCTGGGTGGACTGCGCTGCAGGCTCGAGGGATTGACGGTCGCTCTCGACTAGCCAGGCGAGCGCGCGCGCGACGGCCGCATCGCCGCCTGAACGGTTGATGTCCTGCGGCATGGGGCCGTGTACTGGCTGGCCAGCCCCGACGGCGTAAAGCCGGGCGAGCAGGTTGCCCATGTCGCTGTAGCCCAAATATGTTTTCTGGCGGGCGTTCTTATTCAGGTTTGAGAAGACGCGGTCTTCAAGGCGGCAGGAGCCATAGCCGCCGCGCGCGAACCATACCGCGCCGTAGGCGCCGTCATTGGCGACGTCGAGAAAAGCAGCGGAGCGCTCCGCGTCCGAGCCCGCAAAATGTCCTGCCGAGAGGAAGCACTGGGGATGAAAGAAGATCTCCGGAGCGTCAGAGCCATAGAGCCTCCGGGCGAGGGCGGTCACTTTATCCGCCGTCTCTGGCGTTAAGCGCGAGGCGGGCGCGACGACGGCGATTTTGCCCTTGGTCTTCATAATTTCCGCAAAACGCCCTCAGATTGACGGGTTGTTTCCAGATTATGGGTTAAAGCGGTCCGGAAATGGATGGAAGCAGACAATACTTTCTATGCGGTATCGGCGGCAGCGGGATGTTGCCGCTGGCGCTGATTCTTCGAGCGGCCGGGCATGCCGTGGAGGGCTCGGACCGCGCCCTCGACCAAGGGCGCACCGGCGCGAAATTCGAGTTCCTGAAAAGCAAGGGCATCGCCCTTCACCCGCAGGACGGCAGCGGGATCACTAGCGCGGAGCAGACCTTGGTGGCCTCCGCGGCGGTCGAGGATACCGTTCCTGACGTCGCCGCCGCCCGTCGCCTTGGCGCGCAGCGTATGACGCGGGCGGAACTCCTTGCTCAGCTCTTTAACGCCGCGCCAGTAAGTATTGGAGTCGCCGGCACGAGCGGCAAATCGACGACGACCGGCATGATCGGATGGATTCTTCATGAAGCCGGAAAGAAGCCGACCGTGATGAACGGCGCCGTGATGAAGAATTTCGTCACGCCGAAAGCCCTCTTTGCAAGCGCCCTTGTTGGAGATGGCGGAATCTTCGTCAGCGAGGTCGACGAGAGCGACGGGTCGATTGCGAACTTCGATCCGAGCATCGCCGTTCTCAATAACATCTCACTCGATCATAAAACGATGGATGAATTACGCCGCCTGTTCGGCGAGTTCGTCGCAAAATCGGATGTAGCGATTCTCAACCTGGATAATGATGAGACGAAAACCCTTTCAGCTTCCATCGTCGCGGGTAGGAAACGTACTTACAGCCTTGGCGATTCGTCTGCGGATTATCTTGCGGCGAACATCTCGCCGAGGCCTTTCGGCATATCGTTTGACGTCATCGAAAGGGCGTCGGGGGAACGCGCGAACGTTGCGTTGAAAATGCCGGGCCGGCACAATGTATCCAATGCTCTTGCGTCTATCGCTGCGGCGAATGCAGCGGGCGTTGATTTCGTCTTTGCGTCGCATGCGCTCGAAAGCTTTGCGGGCGTCAAGCGTCGTCTCGAGTTCATAGGTGAAAAATCAGGCGTTATCGTCATCGACGATTTCGGACATAATCCCGACAAGATTTCTGCAAGCCTGAAAACCTTGCACGAATTCCCCGGTCGTCTCCTCATTATGTTCCAACCGCACGGGTTTGGTCCGCTCAAGAAGATGAAAGATGAATTTGTCGCCTGCTTTGCAGAAAATCTGCAAACGGGTGACATCCTCGTCATGCCGGAGCCTGTCTATTATGGCGGCACGACCGACAAATCTGTTTCAAGTGAAGATATAGCGGTGGGCGTGTCCGCTGCGGGACGGCGCGCCAAAGCATTTCCGACGCGCAGCGAATGCGGCGACTTTATCGTCAGTGAGGCCCACTCTGGTGATCGGATTGTCGTTATGGGAGCCCGAGACGACACGCTTTCGGAATTTGCGGGAGAACTCCTCTCTCGCATTGGTTGAGCGCCGCCGCAAAGGCGACCGAAATTCTTTCGATATTCTAAACCTTTCCGAGGGAAGCTTGCCCCTTATCCGTGTCCGGACGGCTTGCGACCAGGGGAGGGACGGCAATGATCACGGTGTTTGACGTCTATTCTGTAGGGCTGCTGCTCGCCTCGCTGGCGGTTTTTGTCGTGCGATATATCCGCCGCGATCCGCCAATCATGCCCTATCTCGTAATCGCCTGCGTATGCGGTGTCGGAAATTGGCTCGGTGAGCTCGGTGGCGGCTGGGCGGCGTTTTCCCTGCTCGTCGCAGCATCGTTCCTCTTCCTCGGCTGCCTCTTCCATCCGGACCGCCAAGGCTGGCGGCGCAATGACCCCTTTATCGCCAAAAGCGATAAGCCTGGCGCGCCGGTTCAATAACTGAAATTTGACCGAGTGGGCGGTTACCGCCTGTAGCGCCACCAGTCGTCGATCCGCGCGAAGACGATGTAGAGCACGCCCACGATGATGAGGATCATCAGGGCGAGCTGAACTTGCGCGTCTACAGCATGTGTTTCATGGGCGGATGGTCTCGGCGCGCCAGTCGCCGTTGTTTCCGTCGTATCGTCTGCTTCCGCCGAATGATCGGGAATAGAGTCGAAGATTGTCACGCCTTCGGCGTCTTCACCCGTGGCGCCGCCGCCTGTCGTTGATCCTGCTGCTTCACTTGCGCCAGCATCGCCCGCTGTGCCCGCTTCGCCGGTCTCTCCGCCGCCAGCGAGTTCTTCGCCGCCAGTCGTTGGCGGAGCGCCGGTATCGCCTCCGTCGGAAGGGGCTTCTTCGACTGTCGTGCCGCCGCCTTCGGCGACATCGGTCTCGAGGCTCGAAAGCTCTTCGGCAGAGTCCTTGCCGATGCTGGAAGCGGCGACGCCAGCTCCGCCAGTCAAGACAGCGCCCTGGATGCTTCGGCTTTCAGCGAGGTTGGGGCGGCGAGGCGCGTCCTCGACAGGCGTAATGCGTGAGTTCTCGGCGACCTTGTCGTTATTGTTGACGATCGGCGGATTGACCGGCTCGAGGAACAGCGCGCGCTCTGCGGCGCGCCGGCGCGTGAGGCCAGTCACCTCCCGGAGAACGCCGTTTACGGTCGCCTTGTTCCACCAGGTTAGCGCCTCGGCTGCGCCAACCCGGTCGCCGGAATTGAGGCGGCGGCGCGCTGTGGAGTTTTTGAAGGCTTCCGCGCCGACATTGTAGACGAAAGAGACCAGAGCATCGAATTCGTTCTGGTTCAGCGAAGCGCTCGCTAGACGGCTGACAGCATCTTCTCGCGATTTCAGGTCCTGTTTCAGCAGCTCTTCTGCTTCGCGCTGCGAGATCTTCATGCCTTCTTTGACATCGGCGCCAGTATGGCCGTAGCCGATCGTCCAAATTCCGGCGATGTCCTGATAGGCCTCAAGCTCAAGCCCCTCGAAGCGCTTGATCAGCTCGATCCCGTTCGATGACGTCTTCATATCCGAATTTCCCCACGCGACGGGCAAGTCTAACGTCAAAACGGGGGCGAGTGTAGGGCGCTTGCGCCCCAATCCTTCCTTATTTGGCCCACGGCGCCGCGCTCACTGCTATCTGAAAATTCGAGCGGTAGGTGAGGAAGCGTATGAAAATAGTAGGTAAAATCGGGTTGTGGGCAAAGGCTGCGCCTTGGCGCGCCCCATTCGATGGGCCCTGCCTTCCAACGCCCTAGCAATATGTGTGTCTAGCTCGCTCCGATAACGCAAATCAGCGCCTGTGATGTCGAGTAGGCGGACTCCCCATGCGCGGAGAACGCCTTCGCCGATATCTATGGCTTCACCGGCAATCATACCTGATGAGACGCAATCAACGTCGACTGTCTAGCGATCGTCATCCTTGGACGGAGCATCATCGTCTAGGGCCGCTATTCCCTCGACTGCGGGCGGATTCGTTCCAACCCCCAGGTGGAGCGTCCAAAACTGATGCTCCTTGGAACGCGCGCGGCCCTTCGGCAACATTGACTCGTTTTCCGATTTCGTCGCTGCTGTCGCCAACCTGAGGGAAGCTGAATTGGGGAGGACGGCTTCCGACTGCTGCGCTGACTATCCGTCCAGTGGTCTTCGGCAGGGGCCCCTCATTCTCGCTGCAATGCAGCATTCGTGTTTGCTCAGGTCAGGGGACGAATATCCCGAAGGACAGCGCACAGGCTGCGCCGGGACTTCGCGTGAACCTCTGAAATTAATCGAATCGCATTGAATTTTCGTGACAAAAGGGGGCTTCCGGCTGGCTCAAAGTTTGCTTGAGCGAGCCGGTACGCATCGCTATACAGGCCGCGCTGTGACCTGTGGGGAGCGGGACTGCAGGGTGTTCGGTCAGGGAGTGCGATCATGTCTGGAACCGATATCGAAGATTATCGTCCGACTGAGGACGAACCCTTCATGAATGACAGGCAGAGGGATTATTTCAGGCGCAAGCTGCTGGAGTGGAAGAACGACATCCTGCGCGAAAGCAAGGGTACGATTGATCAGCTCCAGGAAGATGATCACCATTTGCCGGACCTGACGGATCGCGCGTCCAGCGAAACAGAAAAGGCCCTCGAATTGCGTACGAGGGATCGTCAGCGCAAACTCATCTCCAAGATTGACGCCGCGCTTCGCCGGATCGAAACGGGCGAGTACGGCTACTGCGAGGAAACTGGCGAGCCTATTGGTATTCGCCGACTGGAAGCGCGGCCCATTGCAACGCTTTCGCTTGAAGCGCAGGAACGTCACGAACGCATGGAAAAGGTCCATCGCGACGACTAGATCTCGACACGACCCTGTCGTTCACGAAAAATCTATGTCTTCTTCTCGCACATGATCTGGGCGTAGTTGCCATCAGGGTCCTGAAAGCCGGCCATCCATAATTCACTAGTTTCTGTTCTGTGGATCAGCTGGGGCGGGCTAAGAAAGTTCACGCCTTTCTCGGTAAGAGTGCGGTGCGCAGAGTCGATATCTGCGACGCGGTAGTAGAGAAAAGAATTCGACTTGTATTTCGGATCGCTCGGAACGCCGAGATAGAGCCGTACGCCTCCGCAATTGAAGAACGCCATTGGCTGGCCCGGAACCCGGAAGAGCAGCGGGAGTCCTAGCGTGTTCGCGTAGAACTCGATCGCATGATCGATATCCGAAACGCTGATATGAATCTGACCGATCGCCTCGATCGGTCCCAGGGCATGAGCACTCACTGCCGTCGCCTCCAATAGGCGGGAAAGGCTTGAGCGGGCGCGCTTGCCTTCCGCCAGACTTCTGGCTGTGGCGCCGCCTCCCGGCGACGCTCAGCAGGCGCTCAATTTAGAGCAATATCTGGAATTGGCGAATAGCCGCCCGCTAATGGCGTTGGGCGGCAGTGCGAACAGGATCGTCAGGGCAGGGCTCGCTGACGACTTGGTTCCGGCCGTTGTTCTTCGCGGCATAGAGGCGCTGGTCTGCGCGCTCCACAAGCGTCTCCGGAGTATCCCCGGGTTCGTATTTGGCGACGCCCATCGAGACGGTAATGACGCCAAGGTCTTCATTCGTACGCCGCTTTTTCAGGCGGCGCGACTGAACAACACCACGTATCCTGTCGGCGAGCATCGCTGCGTGTTCAATGCTGGTGCCGGGAAGGAGCATGACAAACTCTTCGCCGCCATAGCGTGCGAGAAGGTCAGCCCCTTTAAGGTTGGCGCTCATGACTTCGGCGACGAGCCGCAAGACGTGATCTCCGGTCTGGTGACCCCACTGGTCATTGAATTTCTTGAAATGATCAATGTCCGCGACGACAAGCGCCAGCGGTTCATTCGTCTTCTTCGCATTCTCGATCAGGTTGACGATCATCGTGTCGAACGATTTGCGGTTCCGGACCCCCGTCAGTGGATCCGTCATCGCCTCTTGCTGAATGTGTTCCACGTTGCGGCGCAGCGCGGCGACCTCGTCAGAGGATTCTGCGAGCCGGCGTTCGAGTTTCTGATTTTCCTGGCGCACCGACTTCGTGATAGCGAGGACGCTTTCGAGAAGCGCCGAGACGCTCGGATACTCTTGCGTAGACTCGTGGAGTTTGAGCGACAGCTCTTGCAGCTCGATGCCTCGGCCATGCGCGCTTTCGCCTGACGCTTCGATCAGCTCGCTGAGTTCGATGACTTCGTGCTCGAAGCGGGAGACGACCTCAAGTACGTCATGGGCAAGGTCGACGCGAACAATGTGCTGGCTATAGAGGGCGTCGACATCCGCCTGCGTGATTTCACCAATCCGTCCGAGGCACTTCTGAATATCACGCGAGAGCGCAGGATTTCGCCCATCGATATGGGTGTACCAGACTTCGTAATTCCGAGGATTTGAGGCGAGCCCCAATTCCTTGAGCGAAGCCAGCGCCAGATGGGCGACATCATGTGATTTATCGACGCTTTCCGTCATTCCTTCCCCCCGGGAGGTCGCCGCGGTTGCGGCGCTTTTCGGGTTTATAGGCGGGTGGGGGTAAAGGAACGGCTAAGCGCAGGGTTAATTGATGTCCTGAGCGTTAACGCAAAAGAAAGTCGGGGACGTGGTCGCCCATTCCGACGACGTGCGGCTCTTTTTGTCGTTCGGGCCGGCGCTCCAGTCGTCGGTCACGCGGCTTTTCTGGCTGCCGCTCAGCCAAGGTCGGAATGTGCCGTTCGGGGGCGCCAGGGGCGCTGTGCCGGATTGGCTCAGCGGGAGTAGCCGCCTCTTCAAAATCTAGCGCAACCGGTTGTTTGGCGCGGGGGGAGCGCTCTCTGCGAGGGCGGCGCTCGCGAGACTGGCTCGCGTCGCCGGATCGGCGGCCGCGACTGTCACGGGAACCAGAGCGAGAACGGCTTTCGCGTGGCTCGACGTCCACCTCGACTTCGATCGTCTCGATCGCATTCTTTCCGATGGTCTTCAGGATGGCGCCGTAGTGCTTGTCATCGAGCGGCGTAACGATTGAGAAAGCTGCGCCCTCGCGGCCTGCGCGTCCGGTGCGGCCGATACGGTGCACATAGTCTTCCGGATGAATGGGAATGTCGAAGTTGAAAACGTGACTGACATCGGGAATGTCGAGGCCGCGTGCGGCCACGTCTGACGCGACAAGGAATTTCGTCTCGCCGCTGCGAAACTTATCGAGCGTCTCCATACGGAACGCCTGAGCGAGATCACCGTGGATCGGACGCGCGTTGTAGCCATGCTTCTGCAGCGACTTCGCGACGACATCGACGGTCGTCTTGCGATTACAGAAAATGATCCCGTTCTTGACGCCGTCGCTGTCGAGCAATTTCCGAAGCACGGCGCGTTTAACATTGTCCGCCTTGGAATCGAGACGGACGACGCGTTGCGTAATCGTCTCCGCTGTTGTGGCGGGGCGGGCGACTTCGACCCGCGCTGGCTCGCGCAGAAATGTATCGGTAATGCGCTGGATTTCCGGCGGCATAGTCGCTGAGAAGAACAACGTTTGGCGCGTGAGCGGCGTCAGTTTGAAGATGCGCTCAATGTCGGGAATGAAGCCCATGTCGAGCATTCGGTCAGCTTCATCGACGACAAGCATTTCAATGCCGTTCAAGAGCAGCTTGCCGCGCTCGAAATGGTCAAGAAGTCGGCCAGGCGTCGCGATGAGCACATCGACGCCGCGCATCAGCTTCGCGTCCTGATCGCCAAAGGACACGCCGCCGATCAGCAGCGCCATCGAGAGTTTATGGTATTTCCCATACTTCTCGAAGTTCTCCGCGACTTGGGCGGCGAGTTCGCGAGTCGGCGCTAAAACCAGCGAGCGTGGCATCCGAGCTCTCGCTCGCCCCTTTGAGAGGCGCTGGATCATCGGAAGAGTAAAGGACGCCGTTTTGCCCGTGCCTGTCTGCGCGATGCCGAGGACATCCCGGCCTCTTAGGGCTTCGGGAATAGCAGCTTCCTGAATGGGAGTAGGGGTAGCGTAGCCAGATTCGGCAAGCGCTTTGAGAAGAGGCGGCTCAAGGCCGAGTTCTTCGAAAGTCATAGGCGTCCTTCGTTCTTTACATCGGACTGTCGCCATCTGGGCGGCAGTAGATAGAGGCGGCGGGGTCTCAGAAAACGCCCCGCCTTCCGCCGATGAGAAGCGATGCGCCATTCGGGATTGCTGCAAAGGGCGGGGCTGCGTCGTCTTATGCTTTGCAGGCTGGAGGTTAGTCCGCCACAAACTGCGCGCGCTGCATTGCAGCAATTATGTGCCGGGAAGTAGGGATATTTCAGTGCAAAGTCAATGCGCCGCCGCTTATCGAGGCCTCAATCGAGGCGGCCGCGGGCGGTTTTGGGCGTCCAATGCGGCATTCGCGCCACTCCTTCAGAAGGGCGGGCAGGAGGTCACCAGATTTGCACGCGTTTTTCCGGCGGCAAGTAGAGGGCGTCGTCCGGACTGACGGCGAACGCCGCGTACCAGGCGTCCATGTTCCGCACGACGCCATTCACCCGATAGGCGGCAGGTGAATGGGGGTCGCTCGCGATCTGGTTCTTGATCTGCTCATCTCGCATGACCCGCTTCCAGATTTGGGCCCAGGCGAGGAAGAAGCGCTGATCTCCAGTATATCCGTTAATAAGCGGGGCCTCCGCGCCGCCCAGAGAAAGCTGATAGGCGTGGTAGGCGATCGCGAGCCCGCCAATATCGCCGATATTCTCACCCATGGTCAGCTTCGGGTTTATCGGAAAACCGGGGATGGGTTCGTATTGCGCATACTGGGCGCCAAGTTTGTCGGCGAGCTTCTCGAAGCTATCGGCGTCTTCAGTCTCCCACCAGTCGCGAAGCATGCCATCGCCATCTGACTTGCGACCCTGATCGTCAAAGCCGTGTCCGATCTCATGGCCTATGACCGCGCCGATCGCGCCATAATTAACGGCAGGGTCAGCCGCGGGGTCAAAGAACGGCGCCTGCAGAATGGCTGCTGGAAAGACAATCTCGTTTTGCGCTGCCGAGTAGTAAGCGTTCACGATCTGCGGCGGGATTCCCCATTCGGTCTTGTCGACCGGTTTGCCAAGCTTATCGAGCGAGCGTGACCAATCGAAGTTCGCAGCGCGTTTTGCGTTCCCATACGCATCGTCTTTAACGATCTCAAGGGATGAGTAATCTCGCCACTTGTCAGGATAACCGATCTTCGCGGTGAATTTCTCAAGCTTTTCGAGCGCGCGCGCCTTCGTTTCGTCGCTCATCCAATCGAGTTTTTCAAGGCGTTCCTTGAGGGCGAGGCGCGTATTTCCAACAAGGACGTTCATTTGCTCTTTCGATTCCGGCGGGAAATAGCGTTCGACGTAAATCTTGCCGATCGCCTCACCGAGCCGACCGTTTAAAGCGGCGACAGCGCGCTTCCAGCGTTCTTTCTGTTTGACGACGCCACGAAGCTCTGTGCTGAAAAATTCAAAATGTGCTTCATCAAAATCAGCAGGCAGAACATCGGCGTAGGAATCGAGGAGGTGAAACTTCAGGTAAGCGCGCCATGTTTCGATTGGCGTTTCTGCGAAGAGCGAAGACAGGCGAGCAATCGCATCGTCTTCCCGCACGACGAATTCAGTTTGCTCACCAAGTCCGCCGGCGCTGAGGAACGCGTCCCAAGGAAGGTCCGGTGCGAAAGCCTTCAACTCATCGAGTGATTTGAGATTGTAAGTTAGGTCCCGTTCGCGCCGCTTTGCCGGCGTCCAGTGGATCTCGGCCATTTTTGTTTCGAGATCGAAGATTGCTTGGGCTTTTTCCTCTGCGCCTTCAATGTCGGCGAGCGAGAGCATCTGCCGGATATAGTCTTGGTATTTTGCGCGCTTATCCGCAAAGCGCTCTTCGAGATAGTAATCCCGATTAGGCATTCCGAGCCCGGACTGCGTCAAATAGGTGATGTACTGGTCCGGCCGTTTGGAGTCGACGCTGACGAAGAAACCGATGGGAGAGGCCGCGCCAATATCCGGCTGCGCCATAACATGCAGAATATCCTCCGACGTGACGGCGGCGTCGATCGTAGCGAAATCTTCAGCGAGCGGTGTCAGACCTTTTGCATTGATGTCCCGAGTGTTGACGAAACTCGAGTAGAAATCACTGATTTTCTGCTCATTCGAACCCGCCGGCGCCTTTGCGGAGACGGCGTCATCAATGATTTCCTTCACCCGTTCTTCTGTTCTCTCGTAGAGAACAGTGAAGGAGCCATAGGAGGAATATTCGTCCGGTATCTTGAACGTTTCGAGCCAGCGGCCATTCGCATGACGGTAGAAATCATCACCAGGCTTGACTGTCTCGAGGATATTGTCGGTATCGACGCCCCATTCGCCGAGTTCAGGCCCCTTGGTCGCAGCCTCAGCGAGCTCTTCTCGTTCAGGTGCGGCGGCGGCTTCACGCGTTTCCTGACGGGAGCAGGCCGAAAGAACCAGAATAGTAGCGACGCCTAGCAATGCCCGCTTCATTAGGGCCTCCTCTGAATCGGGATATTTCAAGTCTGACCATAAGGCGCTCGTTCGACAAATCCAGAGAAGTGGAAAATTCTGAGGCAGTACAGAAGTCGCATGGCGTTCTTCTTGTCGGCTCCAGCCAAATAAGCCATTGTTCCGCCCGCGGCGAGGGCGCTGCGAGGGGCATCATGGATCTGAAATCCGTCATTCGCACTATTCCCGACTACCCGAAGCCGGGAATCATGTTCCGGGACATTACGACCCTGCTAACCGACGCGCGTGGATTCCGGCGCGCTGTTGATGAGCTGGTTCAGCCGCTCGCGGGCGCAAAGATCGACAAGGTCGCCGGCATCGAAGCGCGGGGGTTTATCCTTGGAGGCGCAATCGCCCACCAGCTTTCGATCGGCTTCGTTCCGATCCGAAAGAAAGGAAAGTTGCCCTATAAAACGATCAGCGAGAGCTATGAACTCGAATATGGCGTCGATGAAATTGAAGTCCATGTGGACGCCGTTCGCGAAGGCGAGAAAATCCTTCTGGTCGACGACCTGATTGCGACTGGCGGAACGGCGATTGCGGCCGTGAAGCTCATTGAGCGCGCTGGCGGAGATGTCGTGCTTTGCTCGTTCATTGTCGACCTTCCAGACCTCGGCGGGGCCGATCGACTGCGGGCGCTTGGCAAGGAAGTCGTTGCTCTTGTTCAGTTTGAAGGAGAGTAGTGCGTCTGATTTTTCTTCAGGCGCGTTGATTGCCTGGTTCTCTATGTTTTCTACATCGATATCAGCATCATCGCGGCCGCGCTTAGCCGTGGCGCGCCGCAAAGAGCTTCCGGAGGCGAGATGACTGTTTTCTTCCTTGGGCTGATCATCTTTTTCGGTTCGCATTTGTGGACGGTGTTTGCTCGCGGACCGCGGGAGGCGCTGATCCGAAAGCTCGGCGCAGGGCCGTACAAGGGGCTCTACTCGCTAGTGGCCGCGGCTGGCTTCGCGCTGATCATCATCGGCTGGCGGAGCGCGGATGTGAGTCTCCTCTATGCGCCGCCGTCCTGGGCGCGCCACATCACCTACGCCCTGATGCTTATTGCGCTCATATGTCTGGCGGCGGCCTATTTGCCGAAAGGACGGATTGCGGCCTCCCTCAAGCACCCAATGTTGGCGGGGGTGAAGATTTGGGCGGCCGCCCACCTACTCGTTAATGGCGAAGTTCGCTCGGTCATCCTGTTTGGCGCATTTCTCGTCTATGCCGTCGTCGACCGGATTGCGGTCAAGAAGCGCGGGGAGCCGACCCCGGCCGCGGGGCCGCTTCTGAACGATGTGATCGCGGTGGGGGCCGGCGCGGCGGCTTGGGCAGGGATATTCTTCTACGCCCATCGGTTTATCGCGGGCGTGGCGTTAACCTAATCAACGCCTTGATTTTACTTCTGATCTTGCGCCGGGTCGCGCGCATGTGCTTTGTTGCGCCGCAAAAGTTCCTATATAGTCGCATGGTTCGGCCCTGATTGGCCGGCTCGCGGGAGGAAAGGCGGCCACTATGTCATCTCATGCCCCAGTCAAGCGCATGACCGTCGCGGACATCGCCGCCAGAAAAGGCGGCGAGCCGATTGTGTGTCTTACGGCCTATGACGCGCCGACAGCCGCAATTCTGGATGAACATTGCGACGTGATTCTCGTCGGCGATTCGGTCGGCATGGTCGTCCATGGTTTGCCGTCAACGGTCGGCGTGACTGTGGACATGATGATCCTTCACGCGAAAGCGGTGATGCGCACCTCACAGCGCGCCCTTGTCGTCGTAGACATGCCTTTTGGCAGCTATGAAGAAGGTCCTGAGCAAGCATTTCGAAACGCAGCGCGCATTCTTGCCGAAACTGGCGCACAGGCGATCAAGATCGAGAGCGGGCGCTATGCGGCGGACACTGTTCGATTCCTCGTTGATCGCGGCGTGCCGGTAATGGGGCATATTGGGTTGCGGCCCCAGGCTGTGAATGTGAACGGCGGCTTCAGGGCGAAAGGGCGTACGCTGGAAGAGCGGCAGGAAATCCTCGCCGAGGCCCGTGAAACGGTTGAAGCTGGCGCCTTTGCGATCGTGGTCGAAGGCGTGGCTGAAGATCTGGCGCGGGAAATCACGATGGATGTTCATGCGCCGACGATTGGCATCGGCGCTTCACCTGCCTGCGACGGTCAGGTTCTGGTCACGCAGGACATGTTGGGCCTCTTCGACTGGACGCCGAAATTCGTGAAACGCTACGCCTCCTTGCGCAGCGCCATGGACGAAGCCATTCGGCAATATGCCAGCGAGGTCCGTTCTCGCACCTTCCCGGAGCCCGCGCAGGTCTATCGCCTCGATCCCGGAAAGAACGCCCCCGCCAAGTCGAGCGCCTGACAGGGTTTGAGGCCAGCGGGCCTCTGGAGCTTCCGCAGCGCTCTCCAGCGCGTTGCGCCGCTATCTAAACGCCGGTAGAACCGCTCCCCAATCGCCCGGGCGTCAAGTCGCCAGTGGGGCAGGCAGCAGTTCAAGAAGGGCCCGGCGTGACAAACGACGAAACAGCCTTCCGAGAAGTCGACGAGGCGATGGCGGCGGACCGCCAGAACGCCTTCTTCAGGGAAAACGGTACGGCGATTATCGGTGGCGCGCTTGCCATCGTCGCGACCGTGGCGGGATGGCAATTATGGTCCGCCCAGAAGTCCTCCACAGCGGAAAAGGCTTCCATGGAATTCGCGACGGCGACCGAAATGCTGGCCAAATCCGCTGAGGATGGCCGGGTGGCGCTTGAAGCGATCGCGGAGAATGGTCCGGACGGATACGCCGTTCTTGCGGAGCTTCGCACGGCCGCGTCTCTCGCCGCGACGGACCGCGGCGGCGCCCTTGCCATCTACCGCAAAGTCTATGCGTCTGGATCCGCTCCGCGACGGCTGCGCGAACTTGCCCGGCTCAGGGCGGCCGCGCTCGCATTTCCTGACGGTCGCGACGCGGTTCTCGCAGACCTTGGCGAGTTGCCTGACGGCAAGTCCACCTTCTCCTACTATGCAAGCGAGCTTGCAGCTCTCGCTGCGCTGCAGGCCAAAGACTATCAGGGCGCGGAATCGATGTTCCGCCGCGCAGCGGCCGACTCGCAGACGCCGGGGCCAGTCCGTCAGCGTGCTGAGGAGTTCGCGGCGCTGGCTGCTGCGGGAAAAGCGGGCGTTAATCTGACGGGCGAAGCGCGTGTTGATGACTTGCTCGAGGCGCTTGGCGAACACGATCACGGCTCAGAAGGGGAGAATGCTGAAGAAAGCGCTGGGCCGTCCGATCTGCAGACTGAGACTCCGGGGGGCGAGGAGGCCAGCGCCGCTGAGAACGCGGCGCAGGAAAACGAAGGCGCAACCGGCGAGGATCAGTAGATCATGATTTCAATTTCTGTTTGGCGGCGCGCATCAGCAGTGCTTGCGCTTGCAATGGCTGCGGCGTCGCTATCAGCGTGCGCTAATCCTGTGACGCGCGCTGTGGGGGGCGTTTTCGGCGGCGACGATGACGAAAAAAATAAGGAAAACGAACCCGCCGAAGACGAACGAATTTCCATTCTTGCATTTGAGGAAACCCTGGAGGCGGACCCGCGTTATGCAGGCGCGCAGATAAGTCTTCCGCCGTCATATAAAAACACCTCATGGACGCAGCCCGGCGGCGAAGCTGACCACACGCTTCACCATCTGAGCGCGGAAGCGAGCCTGCAGGTTGCCTGGAAAGCCGATGTTGGTAAGGCGTCGGAGCGCGCCGTGCTTACATCGCCGCCGATCGCCGCAGACGGGAAGGTTTTCGTCATCGATGCGGCAGCGAACGTCACGGCGTTCAGCATCGAAACGGGCGAGCGTATTTGGCGCTCCGAACTCACTCCGGACATCGACGAAAAATTCCGCGTTCAGGAAATATTCACGCGGCCGAAAGCGGCGGAAATCGGTTTCGGGGGCGGCGTGGCGTATGACAATGGCCGGCTCTACGTGACTTCCGGCTTCGGCTTCGTCGCCGCGCTTGAAGCTGAGACTGGCAAGGAGCTTTGGCGATATCAGGCCAGCGCGCCTATCCGTACGCCGCCGACAGCTTCGCGCGGCTCGGTGTTCTTCGTCACCAATACGAATGAGTTTGTGTCGGTAGATGAGGAGACAGGGGCGAAGAACTGGTCCTATCAGTCGTTTGAAGAATCGGCGCGCATTCTGTCTTCGGCCAGTCCTGCGGCTGCAGGCGACCTCGTCATAGCTCCATTTTCCTCTGGTGAGATTGTGGCGTTTCTGACCGATACAGGGCGCCCGGTCTGGAACGATACGCTCGCCAAGACGACCCGGCTGACGGCGTTGTCGACCCTCAATGACATCGCCGGCAGTCCGGTCATTGACCGTGGCCTCATCTATGTGGTCAGCCACGCTGGGCGTCTTGTCGCTATCGATATCCGATCTGGCCAACGGGCGTGGGAAGTTCCCATTGCGAGTCTTCAGATGCCATGGGTCGCTGGCGACTACATCTTTGTGATTTCTGTCGATGCAGAACTCGCCTGCGTTTCGCGCACGGACGGCGCCGTTTTGTGGGTGTCAAAATTGCCTCGCTACAAGAAGGTGAAGAAACGCCGTGGACGGATCGCATGGGCGGGACCGATTCTGGTCGGCGATTACCTCATCTTGGTGTCAACTGAAGGCGATATCGTGAAAGTCTCGCCTCAGGATGGCTCTATTGTCGACGAAAAGGAAATTGGCGGCGGATTCATCGTTTCGCCAATTGTAGCGGATGAGACCATCTTTGTGCTGAACGAAGAGGGCAAGCTCATCGCGCTGCATTGATGGGCAATAAGGCGTTCTGATGGACAGGAAGATCGCCATTGTCGGCCGGCCTAACGTCGGTAAGTCGACTCTCTTCAACCGATTGGTCGGCAAGCGTCTTGCGCTTGTCGACGATACGCCGGGCGTGACGCGTGATCGCCGAGAGGGGGAGGCGCGTCTCGGCGATCTCGAGTTTACAGTTATCGATACGCCTGGCCTTGAAGAAGCGCCGGAGCGTGTTCTTGAAGGGCGGATGCGTCGCCAGACGGACAAGGCGATAGAGGAGGCGGACGTATGTCTCTTCCTGGTGGACGCGCGAGCAGGGGTGACGCCGCGCGACGAGACCTTCGCGAATATCCTTCGCGCTTCTGGCAAGCCGGTGATTCTGCTTGCGAACAAAGCGGAAGGGGCGGCAGGCGAAGCAGGCGCTCTTGATGCTTGGTCTCTCGGGCTTGGCGAACCCCTGCAGATTTCGGCGGAGCACGGTGAGGGGATGGGCGGTCTCTATGCTGTGCTGGAACCATTTCTGAGCGAGCCCGAGGACGAAGAAGTACATCTCTCGACCGAAGACGAAGAGGCTGATTGGGATAATCCTTTGAAGCCTCTCCGGGTTGCGATCGTCGGCCGTCCGAACGCCGGCAAGTCGACGCTCGTCAATCGCCTTATAGGTGAAGACAGGCTATTGACCGGCCCGGAAGCTGGCATCACTCGCGATGCAATTTCCGTGGAATGGATATGGAAGGGCGAGGATCGGGACTGGCCTGTAAAACTTTTTGATACCGCCGGCATGCGCAAGAAAGCGAAGGTGCAGTCAAAGCTTGAAAAGCTTTCTGTCGCCGATGCGCTTCGAGCGATTCAATTCGCCGAAGTCGTCGTCTTGCTGATGGACGCAGATGCGCCATTCGAGAAACAGGATCTTCAGATTGCAGATCTTGTTCTGCGCGAGGGGCGAGCTCTTGTTCTGGCGATTAACAAGTGGGACCTCGTCGAAGATAAGGATAAGGCCGCGCGAGAGTTTCGAGAAATGGCGGACCGCCTGCTGCCGCAAGCGCCGGGCGCGCCGCTCGTGTTTCTCTCGGCGCTGTCAGGACGAAATGTCGACCGCCTTATGCCGGCCGCAACGAAGGTCTATGTCGACTGGAATGCGAGAGTGAAGACGCCGGACCTCAATAAGTGGCTGCGGGATGCAGTGGATCGCCATCCGCCCCCGGCGGTTTCCGGGAAACGGATCAAGCTTCGCTATATCGCGCAAATTAAGACTCGGCCGCCGACCTTCGTGGCGCAGTGCACGCATGCGAGCGAGGTTCCGGCGAGCTACAAGCGGTTCCTTGTCAATGGTATCCGCGAGGCTTTCTCAATTCCGGCTGTTCCTATCCGGCTTATTTTGAGACAGCCAGATAATCCTTATTCTGACGAATGAGGTCGGTCGTCCGTCAGGTGCGAGATTTCCACTCTTTAAAGATGAGCCGCTCTGCTTCGCCGTCATAGGCAGGGTCGACAGCGTAATAGAGAAGGGGCGTCAGCTCTTTCGGTTCAGGGAGAGTCATCGGGTCTTCTCCAGGCATCGCTTGCGCTCGCATCTTTGTACGCATTGGCCCCGGATTGATGATCGCGACGCGAATTCCTGCGATCTTCACTTCGAGCGCATAGGTTTTGGCCAGCATTTCGAGCGCCGCTTTCGAAATAGCGTAACCACCCCAGAATGGGCGTGCGACTTCGCCGCCAGTCGTCGAAGTTATGAAGACGACGCGCGCCGCGCCGGAAGCGCGCAGGAGCGGATCGAGCGTCTTTAGGAGTCTCCAGTTCGCTGTCAGATTGATGTCCAGCGTCGCGTTCCAGATCTTCTCGGCGATGTCGGTGACTGGCGTGAGTTCGCCGAGGACAGCCGCATTGCCCAGAAAGATATCAATCTTTGGAAAGCGCCCAGCCAGGGCCGGCCCGAGGCGGGCGATCGCCTCCCCATCTGCGAGGTCCATTGGGATGAGCGACGCCGTTCCGCCTATTGCGCGGATTTCATCGTCGAGTTCCTCGAGGCCGCCCGGCGTACGGGCTAGCGCAAGGATATGCGCGCCTGCCTGCGCCAAAGAGATTGCCATCGCGCGGCCGATGCCGCGGGAGGCGCCGGTCACCAGTGCGATTTTTCCGGAAAGGTCGGGGATTTCTGGCTGCTCTGTCATGACCGCGTTGCTACTGGTCCTCGCGGCTCTCTGCAACGGGATATCGATCTACGGGCGATAAGGCCTAGCCGCTTTCGACAATTCGTCGCGTGAGATCTCGAATATCCGCCTCGGCGTCAAGAAGAGCGACATCGTCGTCGGGTCCCATGCCGATGAACAGTTTCATGCCTTCCTCAAGGCAGAAGATCTGCAGGACGATCCGTCTGATTTGGGTATGGTCGAGGGACGGATTGGCTGCTTTCACAAGGCGATAAATGAATCGCCCGATGGGACGATAAAGGTCCCTGACGAGCTCCCGCGCATAGTTCTCGCTGCCAGCATAGCCCCACATCTGGTAGAAGAAGCGGTACGAACTGCGGCCGTTCTGTACGTAGAACTCGACGACATTCAGCAGGATTTCCATAGGATCCTGCCCATCCGGCTCGAATTGTTTGACGTGCGCCTCGACATAGTCTGCGAGTTCTTCGCGGAGCATCGCTTCGAGGAGTTCCCGCTTGGTCTGAAAATAGTAGCTGATATTGCCGACTACGATGCCGGCCTCTTCAGCCACCATCCGCATTGTCAGTCCGGCATGGCCTTCTCTGACAAAGACCGCCCGCGTAGCCTTGAGAATGGCGGCGACTGTCTGCCCTCCCTTCGCGGAACGATCCGCCGCCAAGCGAACGCTGGGCCGTTCCGCTCGCAGGGATTCGAGAAAGTCCGCGAACATGCTGATCGCGTAAGTCTTTCTTTCGTCGATTCGCTCTTGCATGGCCCCCTCGTGTCTGGCCTGATAGTTGCGGCCGACCAGCTTGACCATCCGCCTTTCGCAGTCTAAATCCAGTTTTTCAATTTTTGGACGGTTGACCTAAACGTCAACATTGTCAAATTCCAAGGGCCCGGTCTATTAATGGTCGGGACTCAAGTTCCCGTTGGAGCGGCCGATTCTCCCCCAGGCTGCATCGAGCGCGCGGGCCGCAGCGTTAACCACGCTGCGGCCCTGCTTCTTTCTGAGGCAGGGGATCAGTCCGATATTGATCAATTAGGGCGAAGCGCGCCTTCTTATTCAGCCGCGCGAGGCGCAGGGTTGAGCCAGCCGGCAAGATCCGCCAATGCCCGGCGAGATAGCGCGCGCTTGCGAGCACGGCCCTTTTCCTTGCCGCGGATGCGCGCGCCTTCGTCATCCATAAGTGGCGTTTCAATTTCTGGAAACAGCCCGAAGTTTACATTCATTGGTTGGAAAGCGCGTTTGGCGCCGGCTCCTTCGGCCAGGTGTCCACCTGTTATGTGTCCGAGCAGCGCGCCGAAAGCGGTGGTTTGTGGTGGCGGAATAATCTTCTCTCCGCGCGCATCGGCTGCAGCGAACCTTCCGGCGAGAAGTCCTATCGCCGCGCTTTCGAGGTACCCTTCAACGCCAGTGACCTGCCCGGCGAAACGCAAGGATGGGCGCGCCTTTAGCTGAAGCGATTGATCGAGGAGCAAAGGCGAGTTCAGGAATGTATTTCGATGAATTCCACCGAGCCGCGCGAACTCCGCATTCTCAAGACCTGGGATTAGTCGGAAAACGTCCGCCTGCGCCCCATATTTCAGCTTCGTCTGAAAGCCGACCATATTGTAGAGCGTGCCAAGCGCGTTGTCCTGACGAAGCTGAACCACTGCATGCGGCCGGCGGCCTGTGCGGGGATCTGCAAGCCCGACGGGCTTCATTGGCCCGAAACGCAGCGTATCGTGGCCACGCTCCGCCATTACTTCGATAGGCAGGCAGCCCTCAAAGTAGGGGGTCGATTTCTCCCATTCGTGGAACTCAGTTTTTTCGCCTTCGAGAAGGGCGGAGATGAACGCATCGTACTGCGCCTCGTCCAGAGGGCAGTTGATATAGTCGGCGCCGTCGCCGCCGGGGCCCTTTTTGTCATATCGCGATTGGAACCACGCGACGTCAAAATCGATCGACTCCTTGTAGACGATTGGCGCGATGGCGTCGAAAAATGCTAGTGAGTCCTCGCCCGTCAGGTCATGAATTGCTGTGGCGAGCGGAGCAGATGTAAGCGGCCCGGTCGCGATGATGACATTCCGCCATGTTGCGGGCGGAAGCCCGGTGATCTCTTCACGGACGATTGTTATGTTCGGGTGATCTTCGATCGCCCTCGTGACGGTCGCCGAAAAACTCTCGCGATCGACCGCTAACGCGCCGCCAGCTGGAACCTGACAGATGTCAGCCTTGGCCATGATGAGAGATCCGGCGCGCCGCATTTCTTCGTGGAGCAAGCCGACTGCGTTCGTTTCTACGTCGTCCGAACGAAAGGAATTGGAGCAGACGAGTTCCGCCAGGTCGCCGGTCTTGTGAGCTTCAGTCCCTCTGATGGGGCGCATTTCGTGCAGGAATACGTGCGCGCCGGCTTGCGCTGCCTGAAATGCGGCTTCAGAGCCGGCCAAGCCGCCGCCTACGATGTGAATTTCGTCATATGGCTGGGTCATCGGGCTGTCTCATAGGGGCAATAGCCACCGGTGATAAGGGGGGCGAGGACGTTATAAAATATCGTTTGTGCCGGGCCGGGCCGCCGTTAAGATCATGGTTGGGGCAGGTGTCTTGGGAGTAAGAGGGGCGATTTCATGGAGTTACGGGTTTTCCCCGTCGTCGGCGCGGCGTTAAATTTCGGGCTTCGCCGGATGGAAACGATCATGCGGGTCGCGTGGTTGCCAGTAGTCTTGCTGCTGGTCTTCAACATGGCGAGCGCATTCGCAATTCTCTCGATCGCGAATGATCGTTTCGTCACGTTCGCTGACCTCGCCCAAGGCGTTTCCTACAACCGCGTCGTGATGGCGAGCCAGGCCGCGTTAGCGAAAGGCCTGATCGCGATGTCGGGGCCCATCTGGACTGTCTATGCGCTGACGACAGCCATCGACATGATCCTCGTCGCTTCCTTCATGGCGCCCTTGGTGCGTCTTTCGGGTTTAGGCGAGCAGCCCTCGCCTGGGGTCGTGAAGCTCGCCTTCGGAGCGGACCAGCTCCGCTACGTTCTCGCGAGCATCGTTGGCTTTCTGGCGACTGTAGTTTTTGTCTACGGGCCGGTAGGGGCCGCCGCATATTGGGTGATCAAGTACATCGTTGAGGCGCTCTCGCAGACCTACGTGTCATTCCCGAATCCGGAGAGCCTTCACACGATAGAGCTTGTCTCTGCTGCGGACGTTCTCGAGAAGCGAGGGAGCCTTTGGTATTATCTTCATGGCGTTCCGCTGATGGTGGCGGGAGGCTTCGCCATTGCATTCTGGCTCTTCCTAAACGTTCATTTCCATCCGAAGAATCGCGGTGAAGGCGCAGGGGCGCCGAACCTGATTGGGCGCGCCTTCGTTACTCTTTTGGTGATGGGCGCGATCGCTGGCCTGGTCTGGCTTCTCATCCATAAGGCGGACGAGCAGATAGG
>ERZ795053.2207-NODE-2207-length-23896-cov-7.057800_pt1 | contig 23896 bp, 25 predicted proteins | sample MGYA00375137_ERZ795053 | MGnify/ENA primary metagenome ERZ795053 (study PRJEB30182, sample SAMN05720284) | activated sludge metagenome | isolation source: Anaerobic digester | place: Hong Kong | collected 2014-12-17 ...
CGCCCGGCTTGAGCATGCCGACGATCGGCCGGGTGCCGCTCTTGGTGTAGGCGCCGATCGACTTCTCCTCGATCGTGCTCAGCCCGCCCGTGATGTTGCCGCCGCCGAAGCTCGACTGGTCCAGCATGCCGTAGACCCGGCGGCTCTTGTCCATGGCGTCCATGATCGCCCGGCCGAGCTCGGGTGTCGCGGCACGGGCCGCCATGTGCGCCTCGCAGCCGAAGAGCTCGCCCAGCTCCTCGAACATCACCCGCGCCCCCGCGTCCACCAGGATGTCCGCCGCCTTGCCGATGGCCGGGTTGGCGGTGAGCCCGCTGGTGCCGTCCGAGCCGCCGCAGATCGTGCCGACGATCAGCTCGTCGAGCCCCATGGGCACCCTGGGCGCCTTCGCCAGCGCCGCCACCTGCTCGCTGACCCAGGCCCGTCCCGCCTCGACCGTGCTGCGCGTGCCGCCGGCCTTCTGGATCACCAGCAGCTCCACCGGCCGGCCGCTCGCCTCGACCCGCTTCATCAGCTTCTGCCGATTGAACTGCTCGCAGCCGAGCGAGACCAGCAGCACCGCCCCCACGTTGGGGTGGGTGGTCAGCGCCTCCATCATCTCCTCGGCATAGCCGTTCGGGTAGCAGCCGGCGAAACCGATCAGATGCACGCCGTCCCCCTCGAACGGCACCGTCACGGCCCGGGCCACATGATGCGCGCACTCGACCAGATAGGCGACGACCACGAGATTGCGGATGCCCTTGCCGCCATCGGCGCGGGCGAAAGCCTGGATGCTCGTCTCGCTCATGATGCGGCCTCGAAGAAGTCCTCGCGATTGACGATGTAGTCGCTCTTCAGGTTGTGCACGTGCACATGCGCCCCGGCGGCGATCGGCGCGGTCGTGCTGCCGATGGCGACGCCGTACTTGGTGACGGTGGCCCCCTGCGGCAGCTCGGCGAGGGCGATCTTGTGCGCGAACGGGATCGCATCCCGCACCGTGACCGCCAACCCGTCGATCTCCACCGTCTCGCCCGGCACCAGCGCCCGCAGCGCCACCGCCACGTTGTCGTCCGGCGCCAGATGCAGCAATGCCCGATCGCCTGTCATGTCACTCCTCCCGAAACCGCGCCCGCCACTATTGGCACGGATCGATTGCCGAGGCACGCCCTCAGGCCGGCTCCGGCACCAGCTCCGTCCGGGCGATGCGCCGGGCGATCTTGAAGATGCCGTCGAGGATCTGGAGCAGCTCCACCTCGCGCACGTAGCCCCGGATCGCGTTCTGCGCGCCTTTTGGAACGTGGCCAAAGCGCTCGCGGCTGATCTGGCTCGCCATGTCGGTCACCCCGTGCTTCATGTTGCGCACGGTGGTGGCGAGCTCGTGGTCGTCGGTCATCACCGCCGTGACGGCATCGCGCAGCGCCTTGACCACCGCCGCGTGATAGGCGGTGATCCGGCTCGCCGCGTCGGGGGCGATCACCACCCGCTCGTCGATCCGCTTGCGCGCCGAGGTGGTCATGTCGGTCGCGATCCGGTCCGCGAGATGCTCGAGGTCGTTGGTCATGGCGACCAGATGCATCAGCACCGGCGCCTGGTCCGGGGTCAAGGGCGTCGCCGAGATGCGGCTCAGATAGGCGATCAGCGCCCGGTGCAGCCCGTCGACGGGCTTGTCCATCGCCTCGATCGCATAGAGCGCCTGGCGCGAGCCCGAGAGGGCGGCCGGCAGGGCCCGCTCGAGCATGGCGCCGACATAGTCGCCCATCCGGCCGATCTCCCGCCGGGCGCTGTCGAGCGCCATGGCCGGGGTCGAGAGCAGATTGTCGTCGAGGAACCTCGGCGCCAGCGGCTCGTCGGCGCCGAGCGGCCGGTCGGGCACCAGCCATTCGACCAGCCGGGCGATCTGCGTCGTGAAGCCGATGAAGAGGAGCGTGTTGACGATGTTGAAGATGGTGTGCGCGTTCGCCACCTGCCGCGGCGCCTCCGCCGCCGCCCTGGCCGAGCCGGTCAGATTCGTCGCCGCCGGGGAGACGGCGCGCACGATCTCGGCGAGCTCGGGAATGAAGCCGATCCAGATGGCGACGCCGGCAACGTTGAAGAGCACATGCACGAGGGCGGCGCGGACCGCCTCGCGCGGCTTGCCGATGGCCGCGAGCCCGGCGGTGGCGCACGTGCCGACATTCGCGCCGAGGGCCACCGCGATCGCCGTCTCGAGCGACATGACACCCTGGCCCGCCAGCACGATCACGACACCGGTGGTCGCCGCCGAGGAATGGACGAGGGCGGTGAAGGTCATCCCGGCCAGCGCCGCGGGCAGGGGATGCGAGAGCGTCTTGATGAAGTCGATGAACGGCGGGTAGGCGCGCAACGGCGCCATCGCCTCGCTCATCACGGCGATGCCGTAGAAGACGAGGCCGGCGCCGAGCAGCATCCGGCCGAATTCCCGCGTGCGTTCGCCCTTGGGCACGAAGGCGACGAGGAAGCCGAGCGTCAGGATCGGCAAGGCGAAGCGGCTGACGTTGAAGGCGAGGATCTGGGCGGTGACGGTGCTGCCGATATTCGCGCCCATGATCACGGCCACGCTTTGCGCCATCGACATGAGCCCGGCGGAGATGAAGCCGACCAGGATCACCGTGGTCACCGTCGACGAGTTGACGATTCCGGTGACCAGGGCGCCGACCCCGGCGCCGAGAAAGCGGTTGCGGGTCACCCGGCCGAGCAGGTCCTTGAGATGCTCGCCCGCGGCACGCTTGAGCGACACGGTCAGGACGTCCATGCCGTAGAGAAAGAGCGCCATGCCGCCGAAGAGCCCGGTCCAGAGCGCGAAATGGTCGAGCTCGACAGTCACTTCCGGCCACCATCGGCCTGGTCGGCGTCGGCTGCCACAGTGGCTGCCCGCTTGACCACGACGACCGGCATGGGGGCGATCTGCACCACCCGCTCGGCCACCGAGCCGAGCAGGATGTGCGGCAGCCCGGTCCGGCCGCGGCTGCCGACCACGACGAGCACCGCGCCGGCCTCGCTTGCCACCTCGACGATGCGACCGGCCGGCAGGCCCGGCACGAGCCGGGTCTCGAGCGTCTTCAACCGTCCCTGGTCCGGATGCTCCTGACGGAGCCGGTCGAGGAACTCGCCCAGCATCTGCTCCGCCACGTCGGCCAGCGGGCGCAGCCAGCCATCGTCGGGCCGCTGGTAGAAGCCGGGGCTGGCGGCCGGGTCGTGGATCACGTGCAGCAGCAGGAGAGGTGCTTGGGCAAGCTCGGCCTGGGCGCAGCTCCAGAGCAGCGCCGCCTCGGCGTCGGGCGAGAAGTCGACGGCGCAGAGAACAGGTGCGGTCACGGCAGCATCGCCCCGCGCAGCATGAAGAAGATCATGGCACCGACGATCGCCGTCGCCGGCACGGTGATCAGCCAGGCGGCGGCGATCCGCAAGAGCAGCGAGCGCTTGACCAGCTCGATGCGGTTGATGTTGCGCAGGCCCTTGCGCTCCTTCTTGCGCAGCGTGGCGCCCCCCGACTGGCCCTTCATCTGCCTCAGCATCAGCTGGCGCTCGCTCACCTTGGCGGCTTCGAAGCGGGCGAGGAAGGCCTCGACCGCCGCCGCGTCCGCGTCGGCGTGGTGCTCCCTGATCTCCTCGATCATGCGTGCATAGCTGACCTTGAGGTACTCGCGGAGGAAGCCGACGCCGAAGACGCCACCTACGGCGATATGGGTGGAGCTGACCGGCAGGCCGAGCTGCGAGGCGACGATGACGGTGATCGCGGCCGAGAGCGCCACGCAGAAGGCGCGGGCCCGGTCGAGCTCGGTGATCTCCGAGCCCACCGTGCGGATCAGCTTCGGCCCGAAGAGCGCCAGGCCGAGCGCGATGCCGATGGCGCCGACCAGCATCACCCAGATCGGGATGTGCGCCTTGCTGGCGACGCCGCCGGAGGAGACCGCGTCGTTGATGGCAGCCAGCGGGCCCACGGCATTCGCCACGTCGTTGGCCCCGTGCGCGAAGCTCAGGAGGGCCGCGGCGAAGATCAGGGGCACGGTGAAGAGCTCGTTGACCCCGCCCTTGGTGTTCGGGACCCTGGGTGCCGAGCTCGCGACATGGCGGCGCATGACGAACCAGGCGACGCCGGCGAGCACGAGGCCGATGAGGGCGGCGGTGAGGAAGCTCACGCTCCAGAGCTGCTTCAGCCCCTTGAGCAGGAGATAGGTCGTGAACGACCAGGCCATCAGCGCGATCAGCATCGGCACGGTCCGCTCGGCCGCTGCCATCAGGTCGCTCTGGTAGGTGATGCGGCGCTTGATGATGTAGAGGAAGCCGGCGGCGATGAGGCCGCCGAGCACGGGCGAGATGACCCACGACGCGACAATCCGGCCGACCTCGGCCCAGTCGGCGATGCCGAAGCCGCCGGCGGCGATGCCGGCGCCCAGGACCCCGCCGACAATGGAGTGAGTGGTCGAGACGGGCGCCCCCAGCGCCGTCGCCAGGTTGAGCCAGAGGGCGGCCGCCAGCAAGGCGGCGGTCATCAGCCAGATGAAGGTGGTGGCATCCGGGATCAGCGCCGGATCGATGATGCCGCTCTTGATCGTGCCGACCACGTCGCCGCCGGCGATCAGCGCCCCGCCGGCCTCGAAGGAGGCGGCGATGACGATGGCCCCCGTCAGCGTGATGGCATGCGAGCCGACCGCCGGGCCGACATTGTTGGCGACGTCGTTGGCCCCGATATTGAGCGCCATGTAGCCGCCGATCATCGCCGCCGCGACCAGCAGCAGCCCATGCGGCCCCGAGGCGCCCTGCGCCACCGCGAAGATCATGATGACGATGACGAACAGCACCGCCGTGCCGAAGCGGAAGAGCTCGGCGCGGTTGACCAGCAGCGCGCTCTCCAGCTTGCGAATGTTCGGAACGCCAGCCGCCATGATCCCGCCCCCGATAGTTGCTGCGCGACGTGCCACCGCGGCCCCTGCGTCACAGGATTGTCACGAGAATGCAAGACGTTCCGTGGCGCGCCGGCTTGCGCGAGATCAAGTGAACGGCGAATTGGCGGGGGCGTGGCTGGTGGGCCGCCCCTTGCGGTCCGGGCGCGAATCGGCTGGAACTCACCGAGCAGCAGAGGGCGGGCGACGATGGGCGACGACGGCAGGACCCGGGGGCTGGCGAACGGCCTCACCAATTACGGCGACCCGGCGTTCAGCGCCTATCTCCGCCGCTCGTTCGCGAGCTCCATGGGCTATTCGCGCGACCTTCTGGCCAGGCCGGTGGTCGGCATCGCCCATTCGGCGAGCGGCTTCAACAACTGCCATCGTCTCGTGCCCGAGCTGATCGAGGCGGTGAAGCGCGGCGTGCTCGCCGCCGGCGCCCTGCCGCTCGACTTCCCCACCATCTCGCTCGGCGAAGGCTTCCTCACGCCCACCAGCCTCAAGTTCCGCAACCTCATGTCGATGGACGTCGAGGAGATGATCCGCGCCCAGCCGATGGACGCGGTGGTGCTGATCGGCGGCTGCGACAAGACCGTGCCGGCCCAGGTCATGGGTGCCATCTCCGCCGGCCGCCCGGCCATCCAGCTCGTCACCGGGCCCATGGCGACCGCCATGCACCGCGGCGAGCGCCTCGGCGCCTGCACCGACTGCCGCCGCTTCTGGGCCCGCTTTCGGGCCGGCGAGATCGACGAGGCGGAGATCGACCGGGTCGAGCGGCGGCTCGCCTCCACCGCCGGCACCTGTGCCGTGATGGGCACGGCCAGCACCATGGCGTCGCTGGTCGAGGCCATGGGCCTGATGCTGCCCATGGGCGCCTCGATCCCGGCCGTCGATGCCGACCGGCTGCGCCTCGCCGAGGCGACCGGGGCCGCCGCCGTCGCCCTGATCGGCAGCGGCCGGCCCATGGCCGAGCTGGTGACGCAGGAAAGCCTCGAGAACGCGCTCCGCGTGCTGCTCGCCATCGGCGGGTCGACCAATGCCGTGCTGCACATGGCGGCGATCGCCGGCCGCGCCGGGCTCGAGCTCGATCTGCGCCGCTTCAACGAGCTGAGCGAGACCACGCCCGTCATCGTCGACCTGAAGCCGACGGGTACGCACTACATGCAGGACCTGCACGCCGCCGGCGGTCTTCCGGCGGTGATGCGCGAGCTCGGCGATCTCCTGCACCTGGGCGTCCCCACCGTCACCGGCGAGACCCTGGGCGAGCGGCTGGCCGCCGCCGATCCCTGGGTCGATCGCACCGTCATCCGCCCGATCGACGACCCCATCCACCCGAAAGGCGGGCTCGTCGCCCTCTTCGGCTCGCTCGCCCCCAAGGGGGCGGTGCTCAAGCGCTCGGCGGCCGATCCCAGGCTCTTCGAGCACGAGGGCCGGGCCGTGGTCTTCGACGGCCTCGAGGACCTGGCAGCCCGCATCGACGATCCGGACCTCGACGTGACCGCCGACGCTCTCCTGGTCCTCAAGAACGCAGGGCCCACCAGCCCGGCGGCGATGCCCGAGGCCGGCTACCTGCCGATCCCGAAAAAGCTCGCCCGGGCCGGCGTGAAGGACATGCTGCGCCTCTCGGACGCGCGGATGAGCGGCACCGCCTACGGCACCATCGTCCTCCACATCGCCCCCGATGCGGCGGCCGGCGGCCCCCTGGCGCTGGTCGAAACGGGCGACCGCATCAGCCTTTCCGTCGAGCGGTGCCGTCTCGATCTCCTGGTCGAGCCGGACGAGCTGGCGCGCCGCCGACAGGCGCTGCCACCCCCGCCGCCGCTGCCGGCGCGCGGCCACGACCGCCTCTACCAGGAGCAGATCCTGCAGGCCGACGAGGGCTGCGACTTCGGCTTTCTCAAGGGCAGCTAGACTCGGCGCCGCGCCTGCCGGCCCTGCATCGCGGTGCAGGGCAAACCCCTGCCGAGCAGGGCCATCATGAGCAGGCCCGGGCGCCTCTCGGGAACTCCCTGCCGCACCGCCGGTTCTCTCGATGTGGCATGAGCGCAAGCGGGGGCGGGCGAGGGTCATCGGTTGGCAGGAACTGGGAGCAAGAGATGGGTATCGAGGTCGGGGGCCTGATCGGCCTCCTCGTCCTGATCGCCGATGTCTGGGCGATCGTGAACGTGTTCTCGAGCGGCGCCTCGGTCGGGTCGAAGGTGGTCTGGACCGTGGTGATCCTGGTGCTGCCGGTGGTCGGCCTTCTGGCCTGGCTGCTGTTCGGGCCGCGCGCAGCCGGCTGACCCTGCCCACCCGCAACTCCGCCCGGCGCGACCGATTGCCCCGAGCCGATGCATAAGCGCTCATGTCGGGGGTGGCGGCGTTGTCGGCGGTCAATGGCGACATAGCTGTCGATCAGGCTGATGCAAAGTACGGTCGGGCCGGCCACGCACCGGCGCCGCCGGACGAGGTTCGGGCAAGGCTATGTTGGACGGCTTCTCCGCAATCGATCTGGCGCGGTTCCAGTTCGCCTTCACGATCTCCGCCCATATCGTCTTTCCGGCCTTCACCATCGGGCTGGCCAGCTTTCTGGCGGTGCTGAACGGGCTCTGGCTCTGGCGCCGGGACGAGGCCTATCTGCGGGTGTTCGACTACTGGAAGACGATCTTCGCCGTGGTCTTCGGCATGGGCGTCGTCTCCGGCATCGTGATGTCCTATCAGTTCGGCACCAACTGGTCGGTGTTCGCCGACAGGACCGGCCCGATCCTCGGCCCGTTGATGGGCTACGAGGTGTTGTCGGCCTTCTTCCTCGAGGCCGGCTTCCTCGGCATCATGCTGTTCGGCCGGGAACGGGTGGGCGACCGGCTGCACATGGCGGCCACCGTCATCGTCGCCCTCGGCACGCTCTTCTCGGCGTTCTGGATCCTCAGCGTGAACAGCTGGATGCAGACCCCGCAGGGCTACTCGATCAACGAGGTGGGCCAGTTCGTGCCCGAGGACTGGTGGCTGATCGTCTTCAACCCGTCCTTCCCCTACCGGCTGGTGCACATGGTGCTGGCGGCGTATCTGACCACCGCCTTCGTGGTCGGCGGGGTCGGCGCCTGGCACCTGCTCCGCGATCGTGAGAACCGCGCCGCGTCGATCATGTTCTCGATGGCCATGTGGATGGCCCTGATCGTCACGCCGATCCAGATTCTGGCGGGCGATCAGCACGGCCTCAACACGCTGGCGCACCAGCCCGCCAAGATCGCGGCCATGGAAGGCCATTTCGAGAGCTTCCCCGAGGGCCGCGCCCCGCTGGTCCTCCTCGGGCTGCCCGACGATGCGGCTGGCGAGACCCGCTACAAGCTGGAGATACCGCTGCTGGGGTCGCTGATCCTCACGCACGACCTCGATACCCCGATCCAGGGGCTGGATGCCTTTCCGGCGGACGAGCGCCCGCCAGCGGCGCTCATCTTCTGGACCTTCCGCATCATGGTGGCCGTCGGCTTCGCCATGCTGGGGATCGGCCTCTGGTCGGCATGGGCACGCTGGCAGGGGCGGCTCGACGATGCCCGATGGCTGCACCGCGCCGCCGTGCTGATGGCGCCATCGGGCTTCCTCGCCGTGCTCTGCGGCTGGATCACCACCGAGGTCGGCCGCCAGCCCTACACGGTCTATGGCCTGCTGCGCACAGTGGAGAGCGCTGCTCCCGTGCAGGCCGCCGCCGTCAGCGCCTCGCTGACCGCCTTCATCGTGGTCTATTTCCTCGTCTTCGGCTCGGGCACCTTCTACGTGATGCGGCTGATGGGCCGGGAGCCACGGAGCAGCATCGGCATCGAGCAGATCGGCCCGACGCGCGCCGCCGGGATCACCCCCGTCGCCGCCCGCCCGACCCAGTGGCATGCAAGCACAGGGGGGCAGCCATGAGCATCGACCTGCCCTTCATCTGGGTCGGGCTGATCGCCTTCGCGGTGCTGGCCTACGTTCTGCTCGACGGGTTCGATCTGGGCATCGGCATCCTCTTCCCGTTCCTTGCCGACCGCGAGGAGCGCCATCTGGCGATGAACACGATCGCCCCCGTCTGGGACGGCAACGAGACCTGGCTCGTGCTCGGTGGCGGCGGTCTCTTCGCCGTGTTCCCGCTGGCCTACGCCATCGTGATGCCGGCGCTCTACCCGCTGATCATCGCCATGCTGCTGGGCCTGATCTTTCGTGGCGTCGCGTTCGAGTTCGTGCATCGGACCAGGCGGATGCAGGGCTTCTGGGAGCTCGGGTTCTGGGGCGGCTCGCTCGTCGCGGCGATCGCCCAGGGCATGGCGCTCGGCGCGCTGGTGCAGGGCATCGCGGTCGAGGGCCGGGCCTATGCCGGCGGGAGCTGGGACTGGCTGACGCCCTTCTCGGCGCTGACCGCCCTGGCGCTCGTCGTGGGCTATGCCTTGCTCGGTGCGACCTGGCTGATCCTCAAGACCGAAGGCGCGACGCTGGCCCGCGCCCGGCGCTTCGCCATGCCGCTCGGCGTCGCCCTGATCGCCCTGATCGGGGCCGTCAGCCTGGCCACGCCCTTCCTGCGACCCGAGTATCTCGAGCGATGGTTCGGCTGGCCGTCGGGCGCCTGGAGCGCCGTCGTGCCGATCCTGCTGGCACTCGCCGTCTGGCAGTTGTGGACTGGGCTCCGTCACCAGGAGGATCATCGGCGCCCGTTCCTCGCGACCGTGGCGATCTTCATCCTGTCCTATGCCGGTCTCGGGGTCAGCTTCTATCCCAACCTCGTGCCGCCCGCCCTGACGATTGCCGAGGCCGCCGCACCCACGAGCTCGCTGCTGTTCCTCTTGGTGGGCGCCGCCCTCCTGATCCCGATGATCCTGGCCTACACGGCCTATTCGTACTGGGTGTTCCGCGGCAAGGTGGGTCCCGCCGACGGCTACCATTGATGCGCCGCTGGCTGTGGTTCGCGGGGCTCTACATCCTCGGCATCGCGGTCATCGGGGCGATCGCCGCCGCGCTTCGAGCCGCGCTGCTCTAACGGCGCGGCCGGCGGCGGAATTGCTCGTCGATCACCCCGAGCACGAAGGCCACCATCAGCGCTTCCATTGGCCGCGGCGGGGTCGGGGTCGTCAACGGCGGGACGGGTGAGCCAGACGGGTAGTGCCGCCGCACCGACCGTCGCCTGCCGACCAGGAAGAGGATGATGGCGCCGAGCGCCAGGACGGTGCCGAGCACCCCCGCCGCCAGCGGCTCGCCCAGTTGCCTCGCCAGGCTCATGTAGAAGGCCATGGCGAAGAAGATGATCGCCAGCCCGCCGAGCAAGGCCGCAGCGCCCCAGAAAACGAGCTGGCGGCGCATCTGCCGCAGATGCGCCGCTATCGGCTGGAGTGCTGCCAGCATGCGTTCCCTCAGCGTCGATCCAGGAACTTGCTCAGGATCAGCCCGACGCCGAAGGCGGCGAGCAGGCTGGTCAGCGGCCGGTCATGGACCGTGCGCTCGACCCCGGCGAGCGCGTCGTGGCCCCGCGCATACATGTTGTCGCCCAGTTGCTCCAGCTCGTCGCGCAGCTCGCCGAGCTTGGCGCTGCCGGCCTCCTTCGCCTCCTGGGCGCTCCGCTTGCCGATGCCGGCGATCGTGCTCTTGATGCTGGCGATGTCCTCGCGCAGGCGGGCCAGATCTTCCCTGAGTGCCGCCAGATCCTTGTCGCCGTCGGTGTCACGTGCGGCCATGGCCGAAATCCCTTTCAAAAGTCATTTCACGGACAAGAACTGCCAATTGCGGCCGAGGTTCCGGGGGCCTCGCCGAACACCACTAGCGGCACTGCGGGCAGGACGCCAGCGATCCCCCGCACCGCAGCCCGCTCTCCCCCGTGCTTCGGCGAAGCGTCGCCCGCCGATGGAACCGGGTGCCGCGACCGGCGTTGATGCCCCAGACCGCCGTCGTGCCGGTTGTTGATGCCGAGCCGGCGACGACGGCGGAACCCACCGGAAGGAGACTGGCATGCTGTACTGGGCTTTGGTGTTCTTTGTCGTTGCCATCATCGCCGCGGTGTTCGGCTTCGGTGGCATCGCCTCCGCTTCGGCTGGCATCGCGCAGCTGCTGTTCTTCATCTTTCTGGCGCTGCTGGTCATCAGCCTCGTCGTCTACGTGATTCGTGGGCGGTCGCCGCCGGTGACCTGAGCGTCTTTCCGGTGTTAAAGGGCAGATTGAGGCCGGCTTTGCCGGCCTCTTTTTTTGCCCTCTGCTTGGCCAGGTACGCAAGGTCAACTATCCCCGCCACGTTCCGGCCATGACTATTGATGCTTCGGCTTCGTATCCGGCGGAACCCGAGGGGCGCTGCTCGATTATTCTATCCAGTTGGGGGCACAGCGCCGCAGGGGCGGGGTGATGTCCCGGACCGAGAAGGAGACCGAGTGATGAGAAAGATCCTGATGAGCTCTGTGGCCTCCATGGCGCTCTTGGGCGTTGCGGCCGGCTTCGGCGGACCGCTGCTGGCCCAGACCGACGCGCCGGCGGCGACCGCTCAGGACCAGAACGCCCAGAATGGCGATACGCAGGAGCAGGGCAACGTGCCGGCCAGCTCGCAGGGCGACGCCACGCAGTCGGCCGAGACCCAGGGCGGCGACGCCGTCGGGGCTGCTGGCGCGACCGGCGCGGATCAGCCGCTCGCCAGCGCACCGCCAGAGGAGATGCGTTACCGCTCCATCCAGGATGCCGAGGCGGGCAGCATCACCTTGCCCAACGAGATGACCACCGAGGAGATCGTCGGCGCCAATGTCTACGACGCCAACGACGAGTCGATCGGCGAGGTGGTGGATCTTCTGGTCGCCGAGGATGGCCAGGTGAGCCAGGTGCTGGTGGATGTCGGCGGCTTCCTCGGCATGGGCGAGCATCGCGTGGCGCTCGACCTGGACGAGATCGAGTTCGTCGACGCCGACGGCGTGCTGCGTGCCAGCGTCGATGTGACGGAGGAAGAGCTCGAGGCGATGCCGGCGTTCGAGCGGGCCGAGGACAACTATTGGGTCGGTAGCGCCGGCCCGGTGGGCTCGCCGGTGATGCCCGACACGACCGCCGAGCAGACCCGGACCGCGGCCACCGAGGCGCCGGCCGTGGACGACACCGAATACCGCTCGTGGGATCAGGCCGGCGAAGCCGACATGATGATGGGCGACATGTCGGCCAAGGATGTCCTTGGCGCGACGGTCTATGGTCTCGATGGCGACGGTATCGGCGAGGTCGCCGATCTGCTGATCGGCCCCGACAACAACATCGACCGGTTGATCGTCGATGTCGGCGGGTTCCTCGGCATGGGCGTCCATACGGTGGCGCTGCCGGCCGACGAGATGCAGATCGCTGCCGTGGACGGCGAGCAGCGCATCACCGTCTCGGCAACCAAGGAGGAGCTCGAGGCCATGCCGTCCTACGAGCGGGATGCCGACGGCAAGTGGCTCGTGAACGAGTGACCTCGCGACCGGGGCGCGGCATTCGTCGCGCCCCGCCATCTCTCCCTACCTCAGAAAGGAACGACCATGAACTGGGATATCATCAAGGGCAATTGGAAGATCTTTCGCGGCAAGGCCCAGGAGCAGTGGGGCAAGCTCACGGACGACGACCTCGATGTCGCGGAAGGCAACTACGATCAGTTCGTCGGCCGCATCCAGAAAACCTACGGGATCAGCCGGGACGAAGCCGAGAAGCAGGTGAAGGACTGGCAGAGCCGCCAGAAGCCGCTCTGACCTGAGCCATCGCGGGCGCCCCCGGCGCCCGCGATGCAGCCAAAGGAAAACCCCCGGACCGCGAGGTCCGGGGGTTTTGCCGTTTCAGGATGCAGTGCCCCGGTCAGGCACGGCCCATCGGGCGCCTCGCCCAGCTCGCATCCACGGCGCCATCGTCCCTGTGCAGATGAGCGCCCGGCTCATCGGCGTCGGGCACGAGGCGCTCGAGCATGCGGTCCGGCAGGTTGCGCGCCAGCCTCGCCTCGTCCACCGGCAGCTCGTCCTCGAGCAGCATCTTCTTGAGGATCGCCCTGGCCCGGTTGACCCGGCTCTTGACCGTGCCCACGGCACAACCGCAGATCTCGGCAACCTCCTCGTAAGGCAGCTCCTCGACCACGGCGTAGATCAGGACCTCGCGATGGGTCGCCGAAAGCGCGCCGAAAGCGCGCTTGAGCGCGTCGATCTCGATCATCGACTCCTGATAGGCCGGCACCGACCAGCGCGTCTCGAGATGCTCGTCGTAGACCTCGCTCGTCTGGTACTTGCGCGCCTTGATGCTCAAGAAACGGTTGCGCAGGATACGAAAAAGCCAGGCCCTCAGGTTGGTGCCCGGCTGAAACTGATGCTGCGCCTGGAGCGCATTGACCATCGTGTCCTGCACGAGGTCGTCGGCCAATGCCGCGTCGCCAGCCGCGAGGCTGCGGGCGAAGGCCCGCAGATGCGGCACCAGGGCCACGACGTCGTCGCGAAAAACAGTCATGTCGTTGCTCCCTACACGTTCTTCGACAAGCTTCAACCGTCGGCGGGCTCGAAGGTTCCCTCGCTCGACGATTCGAATACGTCGAAATCGTGCAAGGGAAAGGTCAGTCGCACCGTCGTCCCCGCCTGGTGCTCGATCACGCACTCGCCGCCGAGCTGACCCGCCAGCATCCGCATCAGCCGCAGGCCCATGCCCTCGAGAGCCTGCGCGCGATCCTCCCGGCCCTGCCCGGCGCCGACGCCATTGTCCGCGACGACGAGGGTAGCGCAGTCGCCCTCGACGGTAAAATCGATCCGCACCTCGGGTGCGTGATGGGCGCCGGGGAAGCCGTGCAGCTGAGCGTTGCCGACGGCCTCGGTGACGAACAGGGCGAGCGCGATCGCCTGGTCGGAGGCGATCTCGACCGGCGCCAGGTTGGTGCGAAACGCGATGCCGCGATCGTCGCCGGTGCCGAGCGCGGCGAGGAAGTCGAGCAGGTCCTCGACGAAGGTGTCGACCCTGAGGCTTTCGGCGGCAGGCTGCTCGTAGAGATGGCGATGCACCAGCGCCAATGCACGAATGCGCACCTGCGCCTCGTCCATGACCCGGCGCGCCTCGACCGAGGCGGCGCTGCGGGCGCGCAGCCGCAGGAGGCTGGTGACGATCTGCAGGTTGTTCTTGACCCGGTGATGGATCTCCCGAAGCATCATGTCCTTCTGCTCGAGCGAGCTGCGCAGCTCCTGCTCGCGATGCTCGATTCGGGCCGCCATCTCGGCGAACGAGCCGGCCAGTTCCTTCAGCTCCTCGGGCGCCCCTTTGGTGTCCGGCCGGATCGCCCCGCGGCCGCGGCCATAGGCTCGCGTGGCGGCGACGAGCGTGCGGATGTGGCGGTTCACGAGGTAGTCGCTGGCGATCCAGATCGCGACCACGGCCAGGGCCAGCATCACCGTCGGCGAGAGGATGCCGATCAGCAACTTGCTGTCGAGCCAGTCCCAGCGCGGTGGCGCCGCGAAGCCGACGACCGCGAAGAGGGCGCCCTCGGCGACCGGCGCCGAGACGAAGAGCCGCTGCACGCCGTCCCGGGAGGTGAGCTCCACGACCTCGCGCGGGCTCGTCGCCAGCGCGCGCAGATCGGCCATCGCCGGCGCCAGATCAGGCTTTTCTCCGGCGTCCGCGAGCTCGCCGCCGACGATCATTCCCTCGGCATCGAAGATGTGAACCGCCGTCCCGTCGGGCAGATCGATGCCACGCATCGCCCTGGTGAAGACTGCGAGATCGAGGCCCACGGCGACGACGGATTCGAGCGCACCGCCGACCCCGTTGCGAACCGCCTCGGCCACCACGATGGTTTCGCGCTGATTGAAACGAGAGATGAGCCGCTCGCTGACGACGAAGTCCCGGCCCCCCGCCAGCTCCCGGAAGTAGGCGCGATCGGCGAGGCTGACACCGACGCTCTCGGGCCGGCTGCTGCAGCGGATTTCGCCCGTGGCGTCGAGAATGGCCAGACTGAGGTAGATCGGATTCTGCTTGGCCACGGCGGCCAGGGCCGCGTTGCAGGATGCTTCGTCGTTTTGCAGGCTGGAATCGCGGACGAGCGTGTCCAGCAGGTTGCGCGTGCCGTCCAGCACCTCGCGCTGATAGGCCACGACGATGTCGAGCAGACTCGCCGCCTTCCTCTCCTGCTCGTGCGCCTCGGCCAGATAGGCGCTCCCGGTCTGGTAGACCGAGTAGAGCAGCGGCGGAATGAGCACGAGCCCGAGCAGCAGGGCCATGCGCCCCTTCAGGCTGGCGGGCTGGCGCCAGCGTCCTCTTCCGGTCGGTGCGTCGCCGTCGAGGTCGCCGGCAATCAAGCCGGCTGCTCCCGTCGCCTCCGCCGGGCGCTGGCCAGGGCCTGGGAGATCGTGATGTCGAGCGTGTCGGCATCGAAGGGCTTGGTCACGAGAAAGGTCGGCTCGGGCCGCGTTCCGGTGAGCAGGCGCTCGGGATAGGCGGTGACGAAGACGACCGGCAGCTCCGCCTCGCGCAGGATCTCGTGCACCGCCTCCAGACCCGAGCTCTCGTCGGCGAGCCGGATGTCGGCGAGGATCAGGTCCGGCCGGTGCTGGCGCGACAGCGCCACCGCCTGGCGATGGGTCGTGGCGATGCCGACGACGGTATGCCCGTTGCCCTCGAGCGAGGTGGCGATATCGAGGGCGATCACCGGCTCGTCCTCGACCACGAGCACGCGGCTCGGCGGCTGCCGGCGCAGCTCGGCCTTGGCCTCGTCGAGCAGCGCATCGACCTCCGCCTCGCCCACGGCCATGATCTGCGCCACCTCTGACCGATCGAACTCCTCGAGGGTGGCGAGCAGCAGGGCCTGGCGAAAGGGCGGCGCGAGCTCGTGCAGCCTCGTCTCGAGGGCCAGGGTCCCCTCGAGCAGGTCGGAATCGCTCGGCTCTTCCGCGACGGCGGCCGGCAGCCGACTGCCGTTCCAGGTATCGTGCAGCGCCCGATAGAGCGCCAGCCGGGGGTCATGAAGGCGCTCCTCGGCGAGCCTGTCTGCGAGCCCCGTCAATGCCGCCGCAACGTCCCGGTCGCCACGCGCCTGGTCACCAGTCACCGCCCGCGCGTAACGGCGCAGGAACGGCAGGACGCGCGCAATCTCCTGGCCCGGCTGCCCCCCCGTCATCTCAGGCCCCTCCCACCGGGCCGCCACGCTTCTGCGGGCGGTTGCCGTTCATCTTTTCCTCGTCTTCGCGATCCTCGGCCGCGCTGGCCGACTCGTCGCGCGGCTCGAACTGCTCGATCAGCAAGCGAAGCCGCTCCGGCAGCTCCTCGTCGAGTACCGGGTCGTAGATCGCATGCAGCTGCTTGCCGAGCCAGCGATCGAAGCCGGCGTCCTGGGCCGAGCGGCGCTTGCGCGCGACCCCTCGGGCCTGGTCTCCGGCCGCACCGTCCGGCTCTTTTGCCCCCTTGCCCATCACGTCTCGCCCGCCGCTCCGTCACTGGTCCAGTAGGTTGAAACCGCTGGCGCGGCCAAAGGTTCCAGCTGGCACGCCTTACTTATAGCAGCAGCCGCCCGCACGGGCGAGTGGCCCGCTCGTTTCAGATCAGCGGCCGGCGCAGCGGCTTCTCCGGGTCGACAGCGGCGACCTCGGCCAGAGCCGGAAGATCGACCACCGTGAGGCGGCGACCGTCGAGGCGCACCAACCCGGAATCGACCAGCCGCCGGAGCACGCGACTGACGTGAACGGTCGAGAGGCCCAGCAGATCGGCGACATGCTGCTGGGTCAGCGGCCAGAGGATGGTGCCGTCCTTGACCAGGCGCAGCCCGTCGAGCTGCCGATAGAGATGCACCACCAGGGCGGCCAATCGTTCGAAGGAGGGGCGCTGCCCGACATTGCTCAGCGCCACCTCGACGGTCCGCTCGCCGCAGGCCGCGGCCCAGGTGAGGTCGAAGGCGAGCTCGGGAAAGCTCTCGTAGATCGTCCAGAAGCGCTCGCGCGAGAAGACGCAGAGACGGACATCGGTCAGGGACTGCACCGAATGCTGCATGGTGCCCAGCATCTCGGTCTGCAGGCCGATGAAATCGCCGGGCAGCAGCAGGCTGTGGATCTGCCGGCGACCATCCTCCATCAGATCGTAGCGAAAGCACCAGCCGCCGAAGATGGTGAAGAGATGGGCGCTGTGCGTCCCGGCGAGCAGGATATCGCTGCCGGCCTGCACCTCCAACTCGCCGATCTTGAACTTCTCGACGAAGGCGAGCTCCGCGCCGCTCAGGCAGCGGAAGATCGGCAGGGCACGCAAGGCGCAATTCTGGCATGGGGTGGTGGTGCTCAACGGCTCGAGTCGCGCCAACCTCGTCTCCCATGGGCGATCCGCTGCAGAAGAGACGAGCGACCGACCAACATATGTTAACGACCAGGGGTTCCACCTGTGTCACCCAATCTTGCGTACACGCCGTCCGCCGTCCGCTGCAAGCCGCAGCGTCGGTCCGACCTGGAGGAAGCATGCGCAAGCCGCCCAGGGCGCGACACGCTCGCGTCGCCACCCGTCACCGCACCGCCGACGACAGGAGCCCGGCATCGCTCGAGCTGAGCGAGCTGCGGCACCGCACGCAGAATCTGCTGCAGACCATCCAGGGCCTGCTCGGCCTCGAGGCGCGGCGCGCCGAGCACGCGGAGACGCAGGAGCGGCTTCATGATCTAGCGCTGCGCGTCGACCTGCTCGCCGGTCTCCACCAGCGCCTGAACGCTCTCGGTCCCGGCGGCGACGTTGATGCCGGGGCGCTGATCCGCGAGTCGGCCGAGGCGCTCATCCTGCCGAATGAGAGGGTCATCGCCCTGGAATGCGAGGTCGAGAAGCTGCCGCTCGACGGCCAGCGGGCGCAGTCCCTGGCCCTCCTCGTCCACGAGGCGTTGACCAATGTGACCCGCCACGCCTTTCAGGAGGCGCAGACGGGCAGGGTGGTGGTCCGCGCCCGCCAGACAAGGGACGGCGGCTTTCTCGTCGAGGTCGCGGACAACGGCCGCGGCATGCGCCCGCCACCGGGCTCCGGCGGGCTCGGTCTGCGGCTGATGCGAACGCTGGCGCTCCGCCTCGGCGGCGAGCTGCGGCTCGAGGACGGCGCCCCGGGTCTGAAGCTCACCGTGCTCGTGCCGCCACCGGAGCCGGTCGCCGCCGACACCGCCGGCCCGTCTGCCGCCCGCGTCGCCGCACCGCCCCGAAAGTGCGCGGCCGCCGTCTAGGGGCGGCGCCGCCCATTTGAGAAGATACGAGGACGAATTTCACGCCCGTGGCCGCGGATCCCGCTTCAGCCGTCCATCCGCACGCCGCCGTTCACGTCGAGCACGGTGCCGCAGACATAGCTCGCCGCCGGCGAGGAGAGAAAGGCGATCGGCCAGGCGACCTCCAGGGGCTCGCCGAGCCGCCCGACCGGGATGGCGCTCGTGCTCACCGGCCGGCCGTCCATGAGAGGTGTTCTGATCGAGGCGGGGGCGACGCCGTTGACGATCACGCCCCGCGGCGCCGCCCGCCGTGCCAGCCAGCGCACGAAGGCATGCAGCCCGCCCTTGGCCGCCACGTAGTGCGGCGAGGCGATGAGCCCGCCGGTCTTGCCGGCGAGCGAGCCGACGAAGACCATCCGCCCGCCGCCGCGCGCCGCCATGCCGGGCAAGAGCGCCCGGGCGAGGCGGATCGGGGCCAGCAGGTCGACCCGGATCACCTCGTCGAAGACCGCGTCCCAGCCCGCCTCCTGCCAGTCGTCGAAGGGGCAGATCGCGGCATTGGCGACCAGCGCGTCGACCGGGCCGGCAGCGGCGACGAGCTCGTCCAGCGCCTCGGCCGAGCCCAGATCGACACGGAAGGCGCTGCCTCGGAGCTCGTTCGCGATCGCCGAGGTGTCGTCGCGGTCGGCCAGCAGCACCGTCGCTCCCAGGGACGCCAGCAGGCGGGCCGTCGCCTCGCCGATGCCGGCGGCGGCCCCGGTGACCAGCACCCGTTGCCCGTCCAGCCGCAGCCCGTCCCGGACCGGCTCAGGCACGCCCGGCCTCGCCCGCTTCGGGCGGCGGGCCGGTCGCCCGGCGCCGCTCCGCCTCGGCGGTGGCGAGACGCTGCTCGCGCCGCCGCGTCATCCAGGCGGCGAGCCCGACCGCCAGGATCAGCATCGCACCATTGAAGATCGGCTCGACATAGAAGGGTGCCCCGAGCTGGCTCAGGCCGGCGACGGCGACGGCGAGGACCGCGACGGCGAGGATGGTGCCCCAGGGGTTGGGCCGGCCGGGGCGGATCGCGGTGGCGCCGAGGAGGGCTCCGGTGAAGGCCGGCAGCAGCAGCTCCTGGCCCACCGTGCTCTGGCCGACCCTGAGCTGCGCCTGCAGCACGATGCCGGCGATGGCGGCGATGACACCCGAGGCGACGAAGGCGAGCACGACATAGCGGTCGGCCGGGATGCCCGAGAGCACGGCGGCGCGCGGGTTGTCGCCGATCACGTAGAGGAAGCGGCCGAGCGGGCGATGGTCGAAGACGATCCAGAGCAAAAACGCGATCGCCAGCGCATAGATGAGCGGCAGGGGCACAGCCATGCCGGGCACGACCGCGGCGAGGCCCGTGAACCCATCGGGCAAAGGCCCCACCACCTGCCGGCCGCCCGTGTACCACTGGTTCACGCCCAAAAGCAGCGTGCCGGTGCCGAGCGTGGCGATGAAGGAGTTGATCCTGGCCCGGGTGACGAGCAGGCCGTTGACGAGCCCGACCAGGGCGCCGATGGCCAGCACGATGGCGCAGGCCGCGGGCCAGGAGAGGCCCTGCTGGGTCTGCAGACCGTTGGCCAGCACCTGGCCGATGCCGACGATCGAGGCGGCCGAGAGGTCGAACTGGTTGCAGGCGAGCGGGATCATGACGGCCAAGGCCATCATGGCGTTGATCGACCGGCTGCTGGCCATCGACTTGAAGGTGAAGGCGGTCGGGAAGGTGTCGGGCTTGATCACCGTGAAGAGCACGACGAGGGCCACCAGCAGCACCAGCAGGTGCCAGACCGAGAGAAAGCGCAGGAGTCCGGACTGCTGCTTCATGCGGCGGCCCCGGTGAGCGCCTCGCCGCCGGCGAGGCGGGTGAGCAGTGGCACGGAAAGCCGTTCCCGCGGCACCTCCGCGGTGATCCGGCCGCGGTCGAGGACGAGGGCGCGATGCGCGATGCCGGCCACCTCCTCGAAGTCCGAGGATATCAGCAGCACGGCCCGGCCCTCGCCGACCAGCCGGTCGAGGATGCGGTAGATCTCCGCCTTGGCCCCCACGTCGACGCCGAAGGTCGGCTCCTCGAGGACGAGCAGGCGCATCCCGGTCTCGACCCAGCGGGCGATGACCACCTTCTGCTGGTTGCCGCCCGAGAGGTTGAGCACCGGCTGCTCGGGCTCGGCCGGCCGCACCGCGAGGCGCTGCATGGCCGATGCCGCCCGCGACCGCTCGCTCCGGTCGTTGATGCGTGCCCGGCCGGCGGTCAAGGGCGGGTTCATGAAGAGGTTCTCGCGCACGGCGAGGCCGGGGGCGAGGCTCTCCTCGACCCGCCGGCTCGAGACGAAGCCGACGCCGCCCGCCGTCGCCGCGGCGGGCGAGGCGGGCCGCCAGGGCCGGCCGGCGAGACGGGCCACGCCGCCGCGGCCCCGAACGGCGCCGAAGACGAAGCGGCCGAGCTCGTGGTGGCCCGCACCGCGCAGGCCGACGAGGGCCAGGATCTCGCCCTCGTGCAGGGTCATGGAGACCGGGCCGACCCCGTCCAGCTCGAGCCGGTCGAGCTCGAGCAGCGGCGCCGCGTCGCCAGAGCCGGGCGGCGGCTGGAAGAGCTCGTCCAGGCTGCGGCCGACGATCAGCTCGGCCAGCATCGCCGAGGTCGTGCCGGCGACCGGCCGCGTCGCCACATGGCGGCCGTCGCGCAGCACGGTGACGCTGTCGGCGAGGGCCGCCACCTCGTCGAGGCGATGGGTGACATAGAGAATGCCGAGGCCCTCCCGCTTGAGCCGGCGCAGGGCCGCGTGCAGGCGCTCGACGTCGCTCGCCGGCAGGGCCGCGGTCGGCTCGTCGAGCACCAGGAGGCGGGCCTTGCTGGCGAGCCCGCGGGCGATGCCGATGAGCGCCCGCTCGGCCGCCGGCAGCTCGCCGACCTTCATGTCGGGATCGAGGTCGGCCGCCATCAGCTCGAGCACCTCGCGTGCCTCGCGCTGCACGCGCGGCCAGTCGATCAGTCCGCGGCGCAAGGGGAAGCCGCGATAGAGCGCGATGTTCTCGGCGACGCTCAGGCCGTCGACCAGCCCCAGCTCCTGGTGCACGAAGGCGATCGGCAGCTTCCCGGCCATGGGCTCGACGGCGACACCATCCATCGTGATCCGGCCCGCGTCCCTGGCATGGACCCCGGCCAGGATCTTGATCAGCGTCGACTTGCCGGCACCGTTCTCGCCGAGCAGCGCCCGGATCTCGCCGGCCTCGAGGGCGAGGTCGACGGCGTCGAGGGCCAGCGTGCCGCCGAAGCGCCTGGTCAGCGCCTCGGCGGCGAGCAGCGGCGGCTGCAAGGTGCGGCTCGTCCGGGCCGAACGGCTACTCGATGCCCCAGATCTTCTTGTAGGCGCCCTTGTAGTCCATGCTCGGCCTGAAGCCGTTCTGGTCGCCGCCCTCGGCGTCGATATTGTCCGCCGTCACGAGATAGGGCTTCTGCACCCAGCCCGACGGCGGCTCGCCGTGGAAGGCGCGGTTGAACTCGTCGATCGCCTGGAAGCCCTGCAGCTCGTAGGGCTCGCTGGCGGTGACCCGCTGGTACTCGCCGCCGGCACGGATGCGCTCATAGGCCGAGCGGTTGCCGTCGGCCGAGACCAGGATCACGTCGGCCGGGTCGACGCCGCCGGCGCGGAGCGCCGGCACCTGGAAGTCGGCGGTGTAGTCCGCCACCGAGGTGATGTAGAGCGGCGTGCCGTATTGCTGAACCCAGGCCGCGACGAGCTGCGGCTGGCGCTGCGCCGCCTCGGCGATCGGCGTGTTGGAGAACTCCAGCATCTCGCACTCCTCGCATTCGAGGATGCGGTCGCGCGTCGCCTCGGCCTTGGCGCAGGCGATGGCGTACTCGCAGTGCGTGGTGACGACCACCCGGCCCTTGCCGTCGGAATCGGCGATGATCCAGTCGGCCTGGGCGCGGCCGATGTCCCTGGGGTCCTGCTGGATGTTGTAGAAGACGCCCATCGCCTCGTCCGGCCCCGGAAAGGCCAAACCGTGAATGCCGAGGACGACGATGCCCTGCTCCTTGGCCGCCTGCACCGGCTCCTGCAGGCTGGCGATGTCGGCCGTGGTGACGACGCCGTCGACCTGCAGGGCTATCGCCTGGTTGAAGCCCTCGATCCAGGTCTTCGGGCTGCCGCGGCCGTCGATGATCGTGACCTCCCAGCCGACCAGCTCGCCCGCCTCCTTGACCGCCTGGCCCCACTCGCGCGACGCGTCGTTCTGCTCGTCGGTGGAGAGATAGGCGATCTTCTTGCCGGGCTCCGGCTTCGGCCCCTCGGTCGGGCCGTCCCAGACCGTCTGCGGCCCGCTCCGCTCGGCGACCGTCTTCTTCGCCTCGTCGAGCACCGATTGCCCGAGGGCGAACGAGGATGTGCCCAGCACCAGCACGGCACCCAAGGCAGCGATTGGCAGCTTCATGAGGGCTCCTCCGCGAGCGATCTTTGATCCTAGCCTACAGGGGACCTGTCTGATAGGTCAATAGCTCGACAGATGAGGAAGCCTGCAGGTCGAGGAGCGGTGGAGACGAAGCGGACGGCAGCCGGGGACGGGCGCCCCGAAAGGACGGTGCAATCGTTGCCGCAAGCACCGATCAGGCGCCGCAAGGTGCACGAGGAGGTGGCCGAGCGGATCGAGCACATGATCCGCGAAGGCGACCTCCAGCCCGGCGATTTCCTGCCATCGGAGCGCGAGTTCATGGCCGCCTTCGGCGTCGGCCGGAACGCCGTGCGCGAGGCGATGCTCGCGCTGCAGCGCATGGGGCTGGTCGCCGTCAGCAGCGGCGAGCGCTCGCGCGTGGTGCGCCCGACCGCCGAGGCGATGGTCGCCGAGCTCGCCGGCGCCGCCCGGCTGCTGCTCGCCGACGATGACGGCATGCGCCAGTTCCAGGACGCCCGGTCGCTCTTCGAAGGTGCGATCGCCCGCCGGGCGGCAAGGCTCGCCACACCGGCGGACCTCGCCCGGCTGGAGGAGATCCTCGACCGCAACCGGAAGGCGATCGGCGACCATCGGGCCTTCATGGCGATCGACGTCGAGTTCCACATGGCGCTGGCCGACATCTGCCGGAACCCGCTTTTCACCGCCGTCCACGGCGCCGTCGTCGAATGGCTGATCGACCAGCGTGCCATCTCCGGCAAGGCGGCGACCGCCGGCGAGGCGGCCTACGCCGCCCATGTGCGGATCCTGGAGGCCATAGCCGCGCACGACGGCGCCGCGGCACAGCGCGCCATGGAGGATCATCTGGCCGCCGTGGCCGAGCTCTACTGGCAAATCCGCGCCACCAACGACACGAGGGGAGCCTGAAGCATGGCCGAGTATCCGGGCAGCGAGCACGAGCGGCGGGTGCCGGCGGCGGACCTCGCCGATGGCGTCGCCCGCATCTTCGAGGCTGCCGGGATGGGTCCGGCGGATGCCGCGCTCCTCGCCGACAGCCTCGTCCATGCCGACCTTCGGGGCATCCACAGCCACGGCACGCTCCGGGTGCCCGACTACGTGAAGAAGCTCACCACCGACGGCGTCGATCCAAGGGCGGTGCCGGTGGTCGAGCGGCGGGCGGGTGCCGCCATCGTCATCGACGGGGCCAACGCCATGGGCCAGATCGCCATGGACCTCGCCATGCGCACGGTGATCGAGGCGGCCGGCGAGCACGGCATCGCCATGGCCGCGGTCGGCCGCAGCAACCATTGCGGGGCCATGGACTACTGGGCGATGCGCGCGCTGCCGCACGACATGATCGGCATCGCCGGCACCAACGCCCTGCCGACCATGGCGCCCTGGGGCGGGGCCGAGAAGCTCGTCGGCATGAACCCGCTCGCCATCGCCGTCCCGGCCGCGGAGGAGCCCGCCATCGTGCTCGACGCCGCCTTCGGCATGACC